>Ga0114932_10000305_pt1 | contig 58155 bp, 48 predicted proteins | sample 2SBtaG_2_FD_87286 | JGI IMG/M metagenome (GOLD analysis project Ga0114932, IMG submission 87286) | Deep subsurface microbial communities from Kolumbo volcano to uncover new lineages of life (NeLLi) - 2SBTROV12_ACTIVE470 metaG | ecosystem: Environmental > Aquatic > Marine > Volcanic ...
AAAGAGATTGAAAATATTCAAAATATTGGGAAACTGCCAATTATTGTAGGAGGAACAGGCTTATATCTAAAAGCTTTAACTGAAGGAATTGCTCCAATCCCTAAAATACCTCTTTCAGTTCGTAAGTCAGTGCGTGAGTTTTATTCTGAGGTGGGAAAAGCAGAATTTTACACCCAATTTACAAAAAAAGATCCAATTACGGCTGCAAGGATTCAACCCAATGATGCGCAACGTCTTATGAGAGCTTGGGAGGTAATGGAGGCGACAGGTAAATCAATTTCATTATGGCAAGAAGAAAAAATGCAGTCACCCAACTTGAAGTTTACTATGGTTGTCGGCACACCGCTACGCGAAACTTTGTACGCGGCTTGTGATAAAAGAATTTTCAATATGATCTCTGATGGGGTTCTGGAAGAGGTTAAGGCATTAATGATACGCTTTCAAAATGAAAAGTTTAATAATCTTCCAGTATTTAAAGCTATTGCGTTTAAGGAGTTCTCTTCCTATTTAGCTGGAGACACTACTCTTGATATTGCGATTGCTAAAGCACAACAACAAACTAGAAGATATGCTAAACGACAGATGACGTGGTTTAGGAATCAAACCAATATTGAGGCAGGCAATAAAAAAAGAAATATAAAGGTTTTGAAATATTCTTACTTGAATCATGATAAAATCATTTCAGATATATCTTGACAACAAAATATTTGTTATTATGTTGCGTGCCGGTGTTGAGCAATGGTTTGGATAGTTAGCCAATTTGATGACCTCTGATGGTGTAATATTAATTTCTAGGTTAGAAGTTTTTTTGTAATATCTAATGCCTATTATAAATATTTGATGGGATACTGAGGTGGGTCAATATTTTTGGGCTTTTTTAAGTAATATTGTTGGTGTAGTGGTATAATTATCTTTACGACAGTTTTTGTTAAATTTGGAATCTTTCGGTGAATATTTTGAAAGGTAGTATGGGATGTCTGAAAATCGTATGTCAGGCGCTGAAATAGTTATAAAAGCGCTTGCCGATCAAGGTGTTGAAGTTATATTTGGTTATCCTGGTGGTGCAGTATTACCATTGTATGATGCAATTTTTAAACAAAATAGAGTAAAGCATATTTTGGTGCGTCATGAACAAGGTGCTGTTCATATGGCTGAGGGATACGCCCGGTCGACTGGTAAAACTGGCGTGGTACTAGTCACGTCAGGACCAGGAGCTACTAACGCGGTAACTGGTTTAACCGACGCTTTGATGGATAGTGTGCCCTTGATATGTTTAACTGGACAAGTTCCTACGCACCTAATTGGTAATGATGCTTTTCAAGAAGCAGACACTACAGGCATAACAAGACCTTGCACTAAGCATAACTATTTAGTTAAAGATGTAGCAGACTTATCTTCTGTTATGCATGAAGCTTTTTATATAGCTGCATCTGGGCGGCCAGGGCCAGTAGTTATAGACTTACCAAAGGATGTTCAATTTGCTGAGGGTGAGTATATTGGACCTGAAAAGGTTGAACAACGACATTATCAGCCACAAAAAACTGGAGATCCACAGAGCATTAAAGAGGCGGTCGATTTAATAGCTAAGGCTAAGAGACCAATATTTTATATTGGAGGAGGTTGTATCAACTCTGGAATAGCTTCTTGTAGAGCTGTAACTGAGTTGGTCAAGCTCACTGGCTATCCGGCAACTACCACTTTGATGGGATTAGGGGCAATTCCATCATCATCACCACAGTGGTTGGGAATGCTGGGTATGCATGGAACTTACGAGGCTAATCTAGCTATGCATGGGTGTGATGTCATGATTGCGGTTGGCGCTAGATTCGATGATAGAGTAACTGGTCGAATTGATGCTTTTTCTCCAGGGTCTAAAAAAATACATATTGATATTGACCCAAGCTCCATTAACAAAAATGTTGCAGTAGATATACCTATTATTGGAGATATTGGATCAGTAATTAGTCAAATGCTGGATGTATGGAAAAAGAAATCTCCTAAAATAGATGGTAAAGCAATAGAAAATTGGTGGAAACAATTAGACGAATGGAGATCCGTTGATTGTTTGCAATTTGAGCAAGGCTCATCACCCAAAGATTCTATTAAGCCGCAATATGCAATTCAAAGATTATATGAGCTTACTAAGGATCGTGAGACTTTTATTACCACAGAGGTTGGTCAGCATCAAATGTGGGCGGCTCAATTTTATAAATTTGAAGAACCAAATCATTGGATGACTTCTGGCGGTCTTGGAACAATGGGTTATGGGCTGCCGGCAGCAATTGGCGTTCAGGTTGCTCACCCAGATAAGTTGGTTGTAGACATTGCTGGCGAAGGTTCAACAATGATGAATATACAGGAATTGGGAACTATGGCCCAATACAACTTACCAGTTAAGGTTTTTATCATTAATAACGAATGGCTTGGAATGGTACGTCAATGGCAAGAATTGCTTCATGGTGGAAGATATGCTGAATCATACTCAGCAGGTTTGCCAGACTTTATTAAACTTGCTGAATCTTATGGAATGACAGGGTTACGAGCAACACAACCTGATCAAGTTGATAGTGTCATTGCTCAGATGTTGGAAACGCCTGGACCAGTAATAGTGGATATGGTTGTTTCAAAGGAAGAAAACTGCCTGCCTATGATCCCTGGAGGAGCAGCCCATAATGAAATATTACTGGGTCTTAATGAACAGGAAGAACAGACACAATCTGAAGATGGAATGGTACTGGTATAGGCTAGTAATGCTTTCTTATTCCGTTTTATAAGTACGAGTGTAAAATGAAAAATAATATTGAACGACATGTTCTGGCAGTACTAGTTGATAATGAACCTGGCGTATTAGCTAGAGTTGTTGGTCTATTCTCAGGTCGCGGCTATAATATTGAAAGTTTAACTGTTGCTACGGTAAGTGAAGATGATTCATCTTCAAGAATAAATGTAGTGACATCGGGTACTCCAATGATTATTGAGCAGATTAAGGCACAGTTGGAACGCTTAGTTCCTGTACAAGAGGTTAATGATTTAACAGCTGAGGGACCTCATGTTGAACATGAGTTTATATTGATAAAAATTACTAATACCGGTCCCGAAAGGCTAGAAGCCTTGCGTATTGCCGATATATTTCGTGCTAGAGTTGTCGACACAGCGGTAGATTCTTTTGTTTTTTCTATAAATGGTTCACCTGAAAAAATTGAGAGTTTTTTAGAGTTGATGCGTAATCTTGGAATGGTTGAAATTGCTCGATCAGGAGTTGTTGCGATAAAACGTGGAGAAAAAAGAATAGATAATGATTAATTTTTTTTTAAGTCATTTTAAAGTCCGCGTTGGCAAATGGTACTTCGACATGTAAATAACATTTATTATTGAACATTTAGATTTAAAAATTATAACACGAACAGACAGGGATTGATAAAATGCGCGTTTATTACGATCGCGACGCCGATGTAAATTTAATAAAGGGAAAAAAAGTGGCTATTATCGGTTATGGTAGCCAGGGACATGCTCACGCGATGAACTTGCGTGATAGTGGATCAACTAATGTCGTTGTTGCATTACGCGACGGTTCCGCTAGCGCTGCAAAAGCAGAAGCAGCTGGATTTGAAGTTATGAATCCTGCAGACGCTGCAGTATGGGCTGATGTTGTTATGGTTTTAGTTCCTGATGAACTTCAGGGAGATCTTTATCGTGATCATTTAGTTAATAATATGCGTGAAAACACAGCAATAGCATTTGCGCATGGCCTAAATGTTCATTTTAACTTAATAGAACCAAGAGCCGACCTTGACGTATTTATGATTGCGCCTAAAGGACCTGGACATACAGTCAGGTCAGAGTATGAACGCGGCGCTGGTGTTCCTTCACTTTTGGCTGTTTATCAAGATTCTAGTGGTAACTGCCATGATATCGGTTTGAGTTATGGAGCAGCTATAGGATCTGGTCGCGCAGGTATAATTGAGACCACATTTAAAGAAGAATGTGAAACAGATTTATTTGGAGAGCAAACTGTTTTATGTGGAGGATTAACTGCACTTATACAAGCGGGTTTTGAAACATTAGTTGATGCTGGCTATGCCCCTGAAATGGCGTATTTTGAATGTGTACATGAGGTAAAATTAATTGTTGACCTTATATATGAAGGTGGGTTGGCAAATATGCGCTATTCTGTTTCGAATACGGCCGAATATGGTGACTACACCAGGGGGCCGCGAATAGTTACTGACGAAACAAGGCAGGAGATGAAACGTGTTTTAGCAGAAATACAATCAGGACAGTTTACACGAGAGTGGATGCTTGAGAATAAGGTCGGACAAGCTGGATTTAAAACTGTTCGTCGTCTTCAGGCTGACCATGGCATTGAAGAAGTAGGTGAACGCCTCAGATCTATGATGCCTTGGATTGCAGAAAACGCTATGGTCGATAAGAGCAAAAATTAAATATTTATAGGTATAAGGTAATAAATTTAACTATAAAAAAAATAGATATTTTCGTATTTATTATATTTTATAGGCATAATTTTTAATAAAATCATTGCGGTAAACAATAAAAAGGGCCTAGAACTAAGTAATTAATATTAATTTTTTGATAAATTGCTTACTTAGTATTTGCATGTTTAAATTTTTATGGGTTAGTGGTTGAGTAGATTTATGACTAACTCAGATGAACGGAGATAAGGAATTATAGAGATTGCGTCATTTATTTGCGGGGTATGAAGTGAATAGATTTTCGAAAATTTTTTTCTATTCCATATTAATAAGTAGGTTTTTTTATTTTACGAAGAAGATGTTCAGCGGCAGCTTTAGTCAACGACTTAGGTGCCCCTAAACATCATTATAACCCATAGTATTGGGTTATCATGTTTAGGGGGAGTCGTTACGAGCGCTAAAGTTAACGAACCTAAATTGGAACTGGACCAATGACTGCCAAAGATATTAAGTCAGTAAATTCTGCGCCTCAATTAGAAGGCAATAATAAGAACTACGTACGTATTTTTGATACCACCTTACGTGATGGTGAGCAATCTCCTGGCTGCTCTATGAATTTAGAGGAAAAAGTGAGAGTTGCTTTAATGCTTGAAGAGATGGGTGTCGATATAATCGAGGCGGGTTTTCCTATCGCATCAAATGGTGATTTTGATTCTGTAAGAGAAGTAGCTAATGCTGTTAAAGAAAGTAGCGTTGCTGGTTTGGCTCGGGCTTCAGTAAATGACATAGATAGGGCTTGGGAAGCATTAAAGGGAGCAGCAAGACCTCGTATACACACTTTCTTATCTACTAGCCCTTTGCACATGAGGGTGAAACTTCAGATGGATCCAGATGAAGTTCATCAGGCTATAATTGATAGTGTAACTCATGCGCGTAATCTATGCCCTGATGTAGAGTGGTCTCCTGAGGACGGCTCTCGTACGGAACATGATTTTTTATGCCGTGTTGTAGAAAGTGCTATAAGAGCTGGAGCAACTACCATTAATATTCCAGATACTGTTGGTTACGCCGTACCTGATGAATTTGCAGATTTGATTTCTATGCTATTCAATAGAGTTCCTAATATAGATAAAGCTATAATATCTGTGCACTGCCATAATGATTTAGGACTTGCGGTAGCCAATTCCTTAGCTGCTGTAAATATGGGGGCCAGACAGGTCGAATGTACCATTAATGGAATAGGGGAAAGAGCTGGAAACTGCGCACTAGAAGAAGTGGTTATGGCTTTAAGAACACGACCTGATTCTATGCCATATGCTACCGGAATAGATACCACTGTTATAACTCGTGCCAGCCATTTAGTTTCAACCATTACAGGGTTTTCTGTTCAACCTAATAAAGCAATTGTTGGGGCAAATGCCTTCGCCCATGAAGCAGGAATACACCAAGATGGAGTGCTTAAAGACGCACAGACCTATGAAATTATGACTCCTGAATCTGTCGGTTTAACCCATTCTAATCTCGTAATGGGAAAACACTCAGGTAGCCATGCTTTTCATGAAAAGTTGAAAGAATTAGGGTATGGGGACTTGGGGCAAAACGCTGTAGCAAATGCTTTTCAACGCTTTAAAGAGTTAGCAGATAAAAAGAAGGATGTTTTTGACGAGGATATCGTGGCCTTAGTTGATGATACAATACAACATGATAGTGATCGTATAAAATTTATATCATTGCAGGTTGTAGCCGGATCAAAGGGACCACAAACTGCCGAATTAGAGCTTGAGATTGATGGAAATATTATAGCTACTAAAGCAGATGGAAATGGACCAGTTGATGCAAGTTTTAAGGCTATTAAGGAGCTTTGTCCCCATATAGCTACACTACAATTGTATCAAGTCCAAGCCGTAACTGAGGGAGCGGATGCTCAAGCCGATGTTACGGTAAGATTAGAAGAAAATGGAAAAACAGTTAACGGACAAGGCGCTGACGCTGATACTTTGGTTGCGTCGGTGCGTGCTTATTTGCACGCTCTTAACAAATTAAATATCAAAAGAGAAAAGACTGCACCAGAAGCACTTACTGCATAGGTGTAACCCCGTAACCGTGTGGTTTTTAAGCCAGTAAACGAGGCGATAAATAATGTTTTCTAGAATATTGGGATTTAGATCGACTGATATAGCTATTGATCTCGGCACTGCAAATACACTGGTTTATGTAAAGGGCAGGGATATTGTACTTAATGAGCCATCAGTTGTTGCAATATCTGAAGTCAAAGGTAAAAAACGTGTGCTTGCTGTAGGAAATGAAGCTAAACAAATGCTTGGTCGGACACCCGGCAATATTCAGGCCATTAGACCCTTACGAGATGGAGTGATTGCAGACTTTGAGGTGGCCGAGGAGATGATTAAAGAATTTATTCGTAAAGTTCATAATCGTCGTGGCTTTCATAGCCCACAAATAATAGTTTGTGTTCCTTCTGGTTCTACCGCGGTAGAGCGCAGGGCAATTCAAGACTCTGCGGAGAGTGCAGGAGCGCGTCGAGTATGGCTAATCGAAGAGCCTATGGCGGCGGCTATAGGAGCTGGATTGCCTGTTACTGAGCCTACAGGATCAATGGTAATAGATATTGGAGGTGGAACAACTGAAGTGGCAGTTCTGTCTTTGGGTGGAATTGTTTATTCACGCAGTGTTCGTGTTGGTGGTGATATGATGGATGAGGCTATTATAAGCTACATTCGCCGAAACCATAATATGCTAGTAGGAGAAAGTAGTGCTGAACGCATTAAGATAGAGGTTGGATCAGCTTGTCCCCCAGAAAATGGAGATGGTCGTACAATTGAGATTAAGGGACGCGACCTGATGAATGGAGTTCCGAAAACGCTTGTAATATCTGAACGTCAAATTGCAGAGAGTTTGGCCGAGCCTATAAGTGCAATTATTGAGGCTGTTTCAGTCGCTTTGGAAAACACGGCACCTGAATTAGCGTCAGACATAGTCGATACGGGTATTATCTTAACAGGTGGTGGGGCTTTACTTGGAAACCTTGATTACGTGCTGCGCCATGCTACAGGACTACCAATATCTATAGCTGATGATCCTCTAGCTTGTGTTGTTCGCGGGACAGGGAGAACTTTGGATGAGTTGCCAAAGTTTAAGGGTGTTCTCGAGAGTATGTATTAATATGCATGAACGAATCGTAATTATTTTAAGGAAGGGTTGTGGCTAAGCGCAGTGCCAAAGTAAGTATAGCTGGAATGGTACTTCCCGTTCGTTTGTGGACTCAAAGATTTGCATTTTTGGGCTTAGTGTTACTATCGCTTACACTTATGCTCTTTAGCAGAGCAGAGATATCTAGCGTTAGTCAGGTTAGATTAGCTATCGTTGATCTTGTTACTCCAGTGATATTTGTTTTTAGCAAGCCAGTTCAGGCAATGGAGGGACTCGTTTCTAATGTGGAGAGGTTATTTTTTCTTAATCAAGAAAACCAGAATCTTCGTGAAAGTAATGCAAGATTGATACAATGGGTGGAAGAAGCGCGAAAATTAAATATTGAGAATGCTACGTTGCGTGCACAACTCGAATATGTACCTGATAAGCGCTCACAATTTGTTACTGCTCGTATTGTTGCGGATACGGGAGGTGCATTTTTTCATTCCTTATTGATAAATGCTGGTGCACGTCAATTTGTTCGTAGAGGACAAGCGGTTGTATGGCAGGGTGCACTAATTGGACGGATAGCTGAGGTTGGCAATAGAACATCTCGAGTTCTGTTGATGATAGATATAAATTCACATATACCTGTTATGGTTGAATCTACTAGTGATCGAGCGATCCTCGCAGGCAATAATACCTCACGACCCGTATTAGAGTTTTTACCTGATAATTCTCCTATTTCAAGAGGAGATCGAATTGTTACATCGGGTCACGGAGGAGTTTATCCCCCTGGTCTGGTAGTGGGTACTGTAGCACAGGCAACTGATAGTACAGTTAGCGTAAAACCATTTGTAGATTGGTCTAAGTTAAATCAGGCAGTAATACTAGATTATGGACTTGATGGAATATTACCTCCGCCTGAACGAGTCCCAACTAGTGCTTTGCAGACTGAAGTATCTTCGGATTTAAAAACAAAACAATGAATTTTCTTTCTGATTTTGCATGGTTAATACGTTATCTTCAGAGTGCCATACCAATAGTTATAACTTTATTTTTTGTTCTTCTTGGTCAGTTACAAATGCCTTTGCAATATTTAAGTGATATAATTACTGGTTTTGCAGTTATTTCAATTTATTATTGGGTTATGTTTAGGCCTGAACTTATGCCTATTATATTTGTTTTTTTTCTAGGTATTATCCAAGATTCATTGTCAGGCGCTCCGCTTGGACTTAACTCACTTGTTTACTTGTTTATACATGCCCTGGTCTATAATCAGCGTAGGTTTATAGTTGGAAAATCTTTCTGGTTGTTTTGGGGGGGATTCGCCATAGTTTTAGTATTGGCAGTATTTTGCACATGGTGCTTGGCGTCAATAGTGCGAGGGTCGTACCTTGCTCCAGAAGCTGCAGTTATAGGTCTTATTATGACTATAATTATGTTTCCTGCTATCGTTTGGCTATTAGGTAATACGCAGAGAAGATTTATTGGGTCGGCAAGGTTCTACTAATGCTAAATCGTGGAGAAGATCAGTACCGTGTATTTTCTCGCAGGGCAGCAATACTGGTGGGAGGTAAAGCCGCTTTATTATCTGCTCTAATCGGGCGTATGTATTATTTGCAAGTTATTGAAGCTGATCGTTATCAGTTAATGGCTGAAGAAAACAGAATAAATCTTCGACTTTTAACCCCTTCACGGGGACAAATTTTTGATCGTTTTGGTGTCCCGCTGGCTATTAATCAGCAGAATTATCAAGTTCTAATAAAATCAGAAAACAATCCAGATATTGAAAAAACATTAACTCATTTAGGGCGTTTAATCCCTCTATCTGCTAATGATCGTAAGCGTATTTTAAAAGATGTTTCTCGTAAAAGGAAATTTGTGCCTGTCTTGGTGCGGGAATATTTAGAATGGGAGGATGTAGCTAGAATTGAGGTAAATGCTCCAGATCTACCGGGTATTACCATTGAGTCAGGTTCACTGCGGTTCTATCCACAAGGTGAAGCGGCTTTTCATGCCTTGGGCTATGTTGGAGCTGTTTCACCTAAGCATAAAACAGGCGATAGATTGCTCGAACTACCAGGTTTTAAAGTTGGCCTAAGTGGTGTTGAGCAAACTTTTGACCTTGCCTTGCGCGGTAAAGCTGGTTCCAGCCAGCTTGAAGTTAATGCACTTGGCAGAGTGATTAGGGAGTTAGATAGAAAAGAAGGAAAAACGGGACAGAATATAGTTCTTACTATTGATACTTCTCTGCAAAAACAGGCAATGAAGGCGCTGGAAGGTAAGACAGGCTCGATAGTGGTTTTGGACGTTAATACGGGAGCGACTATGGTTCAGGCTTCTAGTCCCAGCTTTGATCCTAATAACTTCACTAATGGTCTTAGTGAGAATGAGTGGAAAGAACTGTCTGAAGATGAACGCGCTCCTCTTCGTAACAAAGCGATTGCAGGAGAATATGCGCCGGGATCAACCTTTAAAATGATTGTTGCTCTGGCTGCTTTAGAGGCAGGAATAATAAATAAAAATACATCATTCTTTTGCTCTGGAAGTTTAACATTAGGTGATGGTAAATTTCATTGTTGGAAGAAACATGGACATGGCTTAACAAACTTAAAAAAAGGTATTGCTCAGTCATGTGATGTTTATTTCTATGAGCTTTCAAGGCGCGTCGGTATAGATAGAATAGCTATAATGGCTAAACGGTTTGGGCTAGGACAAAACTTAGACCTCGATATTCCTGGCTCTAGACCAGGTTTAATTCCCAACAAAGCATGGAAGAAGGCTGCTATCGGAAAGTCATGGGTAAGGGGGGAAACATTATTAGCAGCAATTGGACAAGGTTTTGTTTTAACTACTCCTATGCAACTTGCAACAATGGTGGCTCGCCTAGCCAATGGGGGTAAAGCCATTACTCCATTTGTTGCACGTGATGTTATTTCTAGGAATAAAATTATAAGCCGTACAGATTTGCCTGCTTCTGATATGGGTTTAAATCCTAATCACCTTAGGATGGTACTTAAATCCATGGAAGCGGTAATAAATAATCAATGGGGTACAGCCTATCGTGCAAGGATTATGGTGCCTGGTATGGGAATGGGGGGTAAAACTGGTACTTCTCAAGTACGACGAATTACGCAGGCTGAAAGAGATTCGGGTATAATAAAAAACGAACAACTACCATGGAAACGTCGTGATCATGCTTTGTTTGTTGGTTACGCTCCTATCGTGTCTCCCCGTTACGCTATATCAGTAGTGATTGAACATGGAGGCGGTGGTTCAAAAATCGCTGCGCCGATAGCCCGTGATATAATGGTAGATACCTTGAATAGAGATCCGGCCGGTCAGGCCCCCGGCGCTGATGTTGCTGAGTGGCAAACAGTCCCAAAAGAGGCTTAGAATCGTGTCACGTATGACAGAATTTGGAAGCTCCGATAAGACATATATGGAAAAGATTTTTCAGCTCAATTGGCAGATAGTATTGATTATTTTTCTAATTGCAGGTGTTGGATTTTCTATGTTGTATTCAGCTGCAAGCGGAGATTTAAGTCCCTGGGCTTCCCGCCAAATGTTACGTTTTGGTATTGGCGTGATATTAATGTTAATTATATCCATAATAGATATAAGATTCTGGCTTAAAATGTCTTATGCACTTTATGGGATAAGCTTTATTTTGTTAGCTACGGTCGATGTGCTTGGTTCTGTAGCCATGGGAGCGCAACGCTGGTTAGATCTCACTTTATTCCAGTTACAACCATCAGAAATTATGAAAATTGTAATGGTTATGGCCTTAGCCAGATATTTTCATGGCCTAGAAGTAGGTGACGCCGGGAGGGTGCGCTATTTAGTAATCCCTTTAATATTAATTTTAGCACCAGTTGCATTGGTATTACGACAACCGGATTTAGGAACCGCTGGAGTACTAGGTTTAATTGGCGCTGTTATGCTTTGGTTGGCTGGTATAAGAGTATGGCAATGCCTTGTTTTTAGTTTTTCTTCGATTGCGGCTATCCCCATCGGATGGCAATTTCTACATGAGTATCAAAAACAAAGGATTTTAACATTTCTCAATCCTGACTTGGATCCATTAGGGTCTGGTTATAATATAATTCAATCAAAAATAGCTATGGGATCTGGAGGGTTATTCGGTAAAGGGTTTATGGAGGGGACCCAGAGTCACCTAAATTTTTTACCAGAAAAACAAACAGACTTTATTTTTACTATGCTAGCTGAAGAGTTTGGTTTTATTGGTGGTACAACATTAATTGGACTTTATGCTCTATTAATTAGCTATTGTATTTTCATATCTTTCAGTTGTCGTAGTCAATTTGCACGCTTGTTATCTATGGGCTTGGTTGTGAACTTTTTTCTATATTTATTTATTAATATGGCAATGGTAATGGGACTTTTACCAGTGGTTGGCGTTCCTTTGCCACTTATCTCACATGGAGGTACGGCAATGCTTACTGTACTTATTGGATTTGGCTTAGTAATGAGTTCTGGTATCCATAAGGGGGTTTATATAAATCGTCGCGGTGCCTCTTTGATAATGTAGAAACGTATAATACCTATCGACAGTCTTAAGTCTCTTTGTTATATCCGTTACTCCTAAGATGGGCCGTTAGCTCAGTTGGTAGAGCGGGTGACTCTTAATCACTAGGTCGAAGGTTCGAGCCCTTCACGGCCCACCATTTAAGTTTTTTTATTATTTCTTAAGATCATAGTTTATTACAGAATTTACTAAATATTGATTTAACTAAAGTAATATTTTTAGGAAAATAAATTCATGTTTACCGAAACTATTAAATTAAATCTCACAGATGGACAGATGAGTGCCTACATAGCATATCCTGAAAAGTCTCCTATTGGAGCTGTTATTGCAATAATGGAGATATGGGGAGTTAATAATACTATGAAGGCTCACGCTCTTGAATTTGCTGAGGCAGGTTATATTTGTTTGGTCCCAGATCTATTCTGGAGAATTGGCCCTGATATTATTTTAGATGCAGATAATCCGAATGATTGGATGTTGTCATTAGACCGCTATTTTAATTTTGATTATGATTTAGGGGCTAAGGATATGGAAGAAACTATGGAGTACTTGCGAAAACTAGATGTTTGTAACGGTAAGGTTGGAGCAGTGGGTTATTGCCTGGGTGGAAAAATGTGCTACTTGTTATCTTGCCGAACTAATATTGATTGCGCAGTTGCTTACTATGGAACTTACATCGAACACGCAATTTCGGAAGCATCTCAACTGAGCCAACCTTTTATGTTGCATCAGGCTTTAGCAGATACTTGGGTTCCACCTGCTATATGTAAATTTATTGAAGAAAAAATTAGCTACAAGTCCAATGTAGAAATACATAAATACCCTGAAGCAGAGCATGCCTTTGCAAGGCATGGTGCAGAATCTTATTCGAAGGAAGAAGCTGATCTTGCTTTAGAACGGTCAGTTTCTTTTTTGGATGTTTATCTAAAGTAATTTTACTTTTATCTGATTTTAGAAGACTAAACAAAGGGAGGTTGGCTATGTTAGGGGGTATAGTAAATTTGTTTTGTAAATTATTTGGTTTAAAATTAGATAAAGTAGTAAATAACAAAAATGAAGCAAGTTGCCTATATAAGGGGTATACGATTTATGCTAAGCCACAAAAGGAAGGTGTTCAGTGGTTAACAGCTGGGGTAATAATTAGAACAGATAATATGGTAGTAAAAGAACATAAATTTGTTCGAGCTGACTTTCATGCCAACCGAGATACTGCAATTGAATTCTCTATATCTAAAGCACAACAAATAATTGATTTAGAAGGTGATAAAATATTTAATTAAGTGAAGTATAAAATATATTAATTATTTTTTTCGGTTAGTTTCAAGCCTAGCTAACAAAGCTTCTATGGCTTGGTCATGTTCTTCTGTATGGTGAGCTATTGCCTGAAAGGCAGCAGACATTTCTAATAATGTATCTAACTTTACATGTGCTCCCTCACGCATGAGTTTTTTAGCCATCCTTAATGAATGCACTGGATTGGCCGCCATGCGATTGGCTAAATCAATTGCTTCATCCAACAATTTATTATCTGGTACAACTTTTGATACTAGCCCGCAATTTAGCGCTTCTATTGCCCCTATAGTATCTCCAGTGAAAGTTAACTCAGCAGCCTTTGATTGGCCTATTAGGCGAGGTAGAAGCCAGGCTCCCCCATCACCTGGAATTATACCAAGTTTCACAAAACTTTCTGCAAATTTTGCCTTCTCTGAAGCTATTCTAATATCACACATACAGGCTAGATCTAAGCCTGCTCCAATGGCAGCACCATTAACCGCTGCTATAGTTGGCACGTCCAAATTGTATAGGCTAAGCGGTATATTCTGGATATCATGACGGTAATTATTTCTTATTTGATAGGGGTTCCCATTCGAAAGCCCTTTGCGGTCACGCATATCTTTTACGTTACCTCCCGCACTAAATGCAGATCCGGAACCGGTTAAAATTACAACTGAAACACTTTCATCTTTTTTTATTCGCTCACAAACATCAACAAAGGCTTGGAATTGTCCATCACCTGAAAGCGCATTTCGTTCTTCTGGGCGGTTCATAATTAATGTAACTATTGCATCTTTTTGTTCATATTTTATAAAGTTAGTCATGCTTATCTCCGGAATATTTAGGATTAATTAGCACATTCTTACTATTCGTCTAAGTTATAAGTGTAGTAATTAAAATTGTATTTATTAGAGAGAGAAACTTTATGCAGGCATTTAATCTGGATTTGTGTGATTTACCACCTGGAGTGGATGTTTTACGGGAAGAAGTTCGTTCATTTCTTTTTGAAACATTAGGCTCCTACTCAAAACCTAATCGTGCTCGTTCTTGGTCAGCATTTGATGCCGACTTTAGTGGTAGGCTAGGTGATAGGGGTTGGCTAGGTATGACTTGGCCAGAACCTTATGGTAGTTCCCGCAGCGCATTAGAACGCTACATTGTTATAGAAGAGTTATTAGCATTTGGAGCACCTGTTGCAGCGCACTGGATTGGAGAACGTCAAAGTGGCCCTTTATTACTTAGGTTTGGTAGTGATAAACAGCAAGAAAAATTGTTGCCTGGTATTGCGAGTGGTAAAAGCTTTTTTTGTATTGGCATGAGCGAGCCAAACTCAGGATCTGATTTAGCATCAATAAATACTCATGCAAAACGTGATAATGATGGATGGGTGGTTAACGGACAAAAAATATGGACTACGTATGCGCAAAAGTGCCATTACATGATTGCTCTTGTACGCACTAGTGGTTCTGTAAAAGATCGGCATGATGGTCTCTCACAACTTATAATTAACCTACGTGATCCGGGTATTACCATTTCGCCTATTCGTAATATGATTGGTGATAAGGAATTTAACGAAGTTAAATTTGATAATGTTTTTGTTTCTGATTCGATGTTAGTTGGTGAAGAAGGTAACGGATGGCAGCAAGTAATTGCTGAATTAGCATTTGAACGTAGTGGTCCAGATCGCTTTCTAAGCGCTTACCGACTTATGGTTGAACTGATTCGTATGTTTCACAAAATCGAAGATAAACATGCAGAAGTTGCTATTGGCCGATTGACAGCACATCTTGTTACATTAAGACAGATGTCACTTGCAGTTGCTGCTGTTCTTGAAACAGGTGAGCAGCCCACTATAGAAGCTACAGTAATTAAGGACCTCGGTGTAGCATTCGAACAATTAATACCTGAAATAGCCCATGATTTAATTAATGTTGCGCCGAATATACTGCATGGAAGTGATTATGAAAAATCACTAGCATATATACAGCAAGCTTGTGTTTCTTTTTCTTTGAGGGGTGGAACAACAGAAATATTAAGGAGTGTTATTGCAAGAGGCCTAGGTTTAAGATGACTGAAATAAGTAAAACTTTAGCTGAGACCTGCGATCGATTGTTTTCTAATTTAATTAACAATGATGTGCTAAGGGAAACTGAATTAGCTGTATGGCCTGATCCTATATGGCAACAAATAGAGGAGAATGGACTTACTTTTGCTATGGTAAATGAAAATCATGGTGGTTCAGGGATAAAGTGGATAGATTGTTTTCAAATTATATATTGGTCAGGGTATTATTCATTGCCGGTGCCGCTCGTTGAGACCATGGTTTCAAGTTGGTTTTTATCGCAACATAATCAAGCACCTCCTAAAGGAGTAATTACATTTTTTTGTGATGGCAAGCCACTAGACCTTATTGAATCAAATAATAGCTATAAAATATCTGGTATTATTGAACGTGTTCCGTGGGGTGCTTCAGCAGACTATGTTTTGGCAGAAGCCTATAACAGTAATAAGCAGGTGTACGTTCTACTCGATGCTAAAAAATCTAAAATCGTAAAAGATAAAAATATTAGTGGTGAGTCAAGAGATTCAATGACATTTGATAAAGCGTCTCCACTGACTGTAATAGATATTTCTGATGCTTTCAGGTCAAACTCACTATTAGTCTATGCTGCGCTAGCTCGTTCAGTCCAAATGTCTGGAGGAATTTCAGCTATACTTGATAATTGTATTAGTTATTCTAGAGAACGTGAACAATTTGGACAGCCCATAGCAAAGTTTCAGGCTATTCAGCACCAGCTTGCAATCTTAGCAGCTGAGGCTGCAGCTGCTAAGATTGCATCCCAAATAGCATGTAGAGCAGCCGATTTAATAGATGTGAGTTCTGGTCTAGAATTTGAGGTGGCCACAGCTAAAATTCGTGCTGGAGAATCAGCAGGATTAGCAGCTTCTATTGGTCATCAAGTTCATGGAGCTATAGGATTTACAGATGAATATAGCCTTCATTATATAACTCGACGACTGTGGTCATGGCGTTCTGAGTATGGTTCAGAAAGTTATTGGGCACGAAGAATGGGAAAAGAAGTTATAGCTGGAGGTGCTGATAACCTCTGGGCAGATATAACAGCCCGATTATAGGATTTAGAGGGAATTAAATGAAAATTATAAGTTTCAGAGATAAAAAGGGTGAGTCATTTGGAATAGTCGATGGTAATGGAAGAATTGTCGATGTTGGACGTAAATCACAATACTCGAGCATTCGTGACGCTCTAAAGGCAGATGCCTTAGAAGAGTTAGCAAAAATCGCGGCTGATGAGGTGCCTACAACTGGCATGGGTGATATAGAGCTCCTGCCGGTAATTCCAAATCCAGATAAAATAATTTGTGCTGGTCTAAATTATAAGGATCATGCAGAACAATTTACCGATGAAATGCCTGAAAACGTTACTTTATTTAGTCGACTTAATAATACATTGGTAGCTCATGGTGATCCTATTATAAGACCTCAGATCTCGTCTAATTTTGATTTTGAGGGTGAACTTGCTTTAATTATAGGTAAAGGCGGGCGTCATATAACTGAAGTAGATGTCTTATCCCATATTGCCGGTTATACTTGTTTTTTGGATGGCAGTGTTCGTGACTATCAACGTCATTCACTCACTGCAGGTAAGAATTTTTACCGGACTGGCCCATTAGGTCCTTGGATGGTTACGGCAGATGAAATACCTGATCCAACTAAATTAGTGTTGACGACGCGTCTAAATAATAAAGTTGTTCAAAAATGTTCTACTGGCTTAATGATATACTCCATACCTGAAATAGTATCGTATATTTCAGATTTTACACCTTTAGAACCTGGCGATGTAATTGCAACTGGAACGCCCGCAGGAGTTGGAAATGTAAGAAGCCCAAAATTATTTATGAAAGCGGGTGATATTATAGAAGTAGAAATTACTGAAATTGGTAAATTAAGTAATACTGTAATTGATGAGCATTGATATAGATAACATTACTCTATCTTAGGTCTTCTACGATAGCTGCGATAGCTTCAATATGAACGGAACCAAATTTTTTTGATCTGTCAGGAGACCAGCCGAAAATAGGGTCAGGATTATTGTCGTTATCTTTAAACGGCATTTCTAAAGTTAAGGCAAGGCAACCAAACTTCTCTGCAATATAGTTGGCACACATCGATAAATTACCTTTTCCTGGAGGACTAGCTGGATATCCGTGCTCCGTCTGAAATTCATTACTAGATTCTAATAGAGCTTTTTCAAATTTTAACTTTAATGACTTTTGTCTTTCGTTTAATGAAGGTATTCCCATCATGCCTGTAAGAAAATTGTAGGGAAGGGCCTCGTCACCATGAACGTCTAAACAAAAATCAACTCCAGTTTCCAACATTTTTTTTCGAACCAGAAAAACTTCTGGGCTTCTTGCCATGCTTGGTGATAGCCACTCCCGATTAAGGTTTGTTCCGGCAGCATTAGTTCGAAGATGACCACGTTTAGTTCCGTCAGGATTCATGTTTGGAATTAGATAAAAAACTATTTTTTCTAATATTTCTGCGCTTAGGTTATCGTCAGAGAAAATTAGTCGCTCAAGTAGACCTTCCATCCACCATTCGGCCATACTTTCCCCGGGATGTTGCCGGGCTATTATCCAACAGACTCTTTTATTAGGTCCTTCTTCACCAATTCTCACAAGGTCAATGTCTTGGCCATCAAGCGTTTTTCCAAGAACCCAAATTTTAGCCTTTGTTGATTGTTGAATCATGGCAATTAGATCATTATGACGCTCAGTGGTGTAGGGAGCAAAATATGCAAACCAAACAGAATCAGTTTTTGGTGTATACTCAAATGTTAAAACCCCATCTATAAAATTAGTTTTTATCCTTCTCCAATCTTTTTTATTTTCAGATGCTACTGCTTTATAATTTGTCCAGCCTTTCGTATAAGCAGATCCGCTGGCATTAGTTATATGAAGTTTACACTCTTGATCTCTCGCGCCACTCAAACGAAAATAAAACCATTGATAGAAATCAGAATTATGATCTTTCAGTATCTCTAATTGTATATTATCTGATGAATCTGCAGATAAGCATGAAATGTTACCACTATCAAAAGCACTACTTATTATAAAGGGGGGCATATTATTACTTTCACTAAGGTATAATGTTAATGTCGCGTAGCTTTTGTATTTGGTTTGTTATAGTAGTTTCGGTGTCTAGTGAATTATTCCATCCTGCTTGTCTTATTTTTGTAATACTAGACATTTGATCGTAGCCGTTACCTAATGCCATATCTAAATAATCCCAGTTAGTTAGTTCTGCTAGAGTGTAGTTTTGAAGGTCATATGTTCTCACTATCTCTGACCAAATCGCTTCTTTATCAAGCATTACCTCTTTTAAAGGCAATGTTTGAACTGGTCCTATCTCCATGTCGAAAAAAGATGCAATGCTTGGCCAAACTTGGTTCCACCGAAAAAAATCACCATTACTTATATTATAGGCTTCATTGACTGCATTAGGAGTGGTGGCGGCCCAGTACATGCCGTCAGCTAGTAATTCAGTATCAATTATATTATATAGGCAATCGTAAAACTCTTGTGTACCTGGCCAGCGTAATTGTAGACCCAAGTGCTTTGAAATAACGGCATAAAGAACTATGCCAGTCATTAAATTCATTCTGCCGCCTATGGAAAACCCCCATATTCCATGCGGTCTTAGTGCTGACCAGTTCCATGCCTTTTCTCTTTGCCTTTTCTTAATCCAATCTTCTTGTGCGTGATAGAAATTTTGAACTAGCGGTCGGGGGTCATCTTCTTTCGCTGGTGTTTTATAAGGACCCAAGTAGCTTCCATACCACTTGGCACCATGCATTAATTGTACATGCTCTAATCTATTATTTACTGGTTCTAGTGTGTCCAAAAGGTTAGTCAACATTGATACATTTGGCTTTATTTCTGCTTCAACTGAGTTTCGTGGAGCATAGGCACAAAAAAAGACATGGGTAGTTTCAGCTAGGTGCTCAGCAATACTATTGCATTCAGATTTGTTAAGTAAATCTACTGAAAGAAATTTTGCATTACTATTATAGTTCGATGGTCGGCGTGACAATCCTATAATATTCCAATCGGGATTATAATCTAGATATTCTATAATTGCTCTGCCGGTAACACCTAGCGCTCCTGGCACTAGTGCAGTTTTTTTTACCACTATCTTCTCCTATGCCTAAGGAATAATCTTTTTGTCTCTCATGTATTGCAGTTGGTGGGTTATAGTATCTTCTGTATCAAGTACCTCATGCCAACCAGCTTGACGAATTTTTGTTAAGCTAGACATTTGATCAAACCCATTACTAAAGGCGTAGTCCATAAATTGCCATGTAGCTAAGTCATTTATAGTATAGGTATGGAGTTGGTTTTCCTCACAAATTTTGGCCCATATTGATTCTTTTTCTGACATGACTGTCTCTAAATTCAAATTTTGTATAGGTCCTACTTCCATATCGAAAAACTCTGCTATACGCGGCCACAAATGACACCATCTTGTAAAATCGCCATTAGTTATATTAAATATTTCATTCTCTGCTTCCTTTGTAGTAGCTGTCCAAATCATAGCTCTTGCAAGCAAGCTGACGTCTACTATTTGATAGACTGCGTTATATAGGGCAGGAGTTCCAGGAAATTTTAATGGTAGGCCAGAATATTTTGATAATGTTGCATATACGGCAATTGATGTAAGCATATTCATCTCGCTACCAATCGAAAATCCCCAGACACCATGTGGAAGCAAAGCTGACCACGTCCAGGACTTACCCAGTTGTTTTTTAGCAAGCCAGTCATGCTGTGCGTAATAGAAATTAGGCGGCATATGTCTAGAGTCGGTTTCTTTTGCCGGGGTTTTATATTGCTTGCCAAACTGCACACCATACCATTTTGCTCCAAGCATTAATTGTACGTGTTTTAGATTGGGTGCTATCTGTTCTATAGTTTCGACTAAATTTTGTAACATAGCCAGGTTAGGAGCGACCTCTTCACTAAATGTTTTTCGAGCTGCATAGGGGGTGAAAAATATGTGCGTAACGCTTTTGAGCATTGCAAGTTTAGTTTTACACTCCTCTAAGTTAAGTAAGTCTAGAGATATAAATTCAGCAGTTGTTTCAAAGTCTGGCTTTCTTCGAGACAAACCATAAACTGACCATTCTGAGTTGTTTTCTAAGTTTTCAACAAGAGAGCGTCCTATGACACCTAGGCCTCCAGCTATTAGTGCGGTTGGCATTATTTTATGATCTCCTAAGAATATTCTATTACTCGGTCTTCTTTATATTATTAATGTAAGCTATTAAAAGGGAATATAGCGGCTTTAAATTTGAAAGGCGAACAATGGTTAGTCAAAGAATGAAATATTGGGGTTGGGGCTATGAAAATAATGGCCTTAATAAGAATCAGGTGCACAGCCTTATAAAAATTCTAGCCCAAGATTTTGGAGTTCTAGCAAGTGGTAATATTAAGAAACCTGAAGTTTCTGATATTAAATTACATAAACCAAAACTGATACCACCCGATAGTCTTCTTAAATTTTGTACAAATGAGCCATATGAAAGAGTTCTGCATAGCTTTGGACAATCACAGCCGGATTCAATTCGTATATTTGATGGGGATTTTAAACACGCTCCTGATGTTATTGCCTATCCAGAACGATCTGATCAAATAAATGCAATTTATGATTGGGCAAGTGGGGTAGGTGCAGCGATAGTGCCTTATGGGGGTGGTTCGTCGGTTGTGGGCGGAGTTACCCCGGATATTGAGGGTCATTACAAAGGTACGGTGATGGTTAACATGACAAAATTGAATAAAGTCCTTGAAGTTGATGAAACCTCTCGTGCTGCACTAATTCAAGGGGGCGCAAAGGGACCTGAATTAGAAAATCAGTTAAAGCCCTATAATCTAACCCTTCGTCATTTTCCTCAATCATTTGAACATTCAACTCTGGGTGGTTGGATTGCTACTCGATCGGGTGGTCATTTTGCTACTCTTTATACTCATATTGATGATTTGGTAGAGAATATCACATCAATCACGCCTTCTGGTTGTTTTGAATCGCGTCGATTGCCTGGATCAGGTTCTGGACCTAGTCCTGATAGGTTTATTATGGGAACTGAAGGGGCTTTGGGCATTATTACTGAATCATGGGTTCGCTTGCAGGGCCGTCCCGTTTTTAAATTAACTGCTGGGTTTCGTTTTGCTAAATTTTTAGATGCATCTCTTGCCGTGCGATCTATCTCTCAGTCAGGTTTGTTTCCAGCAAATGTAAGAATTGTTGATGCTACAGAACTACAAGTAAATGGAGCTGGTGACGGGACTTATACATTAATGGTAGTTTCGTTTGAATCATCAGATCATTCAGTTGAACCATGGATGAAAAGAGCTGAGGAATGTTGTCTTGATCATGGTGGAATAATAGATATTGATTGGCGAGAAAATCCAGATACAAATTTGAAGGGAGCGGTAGGTGCTTGGAGAGACGCATTCATTCGCATGCCCTATAATCGTGAGAATTTAACACCTCGTGGAATTATTTCTGATACTTTTGAGACAGCTATAACTTGGGACAAGTTTGAAGAATTTTATTGGGCAATTAAAGATGCTACGCAACAAGCGATTAGAGATGTTACAGGCCAAAATGGTGCTGTTTCATGCAGATTTAGTCATGCTTATCCTGATGGTCCTGCGCCATATTTTGCATTTCACTGCACAGGGAAGCCTGGAGGCATGCTTGAACAGTGGAAGGCAATAAAATATGCAGCATCTGAAGCTCTTATTAAAAACGGTGGCACTATTACGCATCATCATGCTGTAGGACGAGATCATCAAAAGTGGTATGAGAAACAACGACCAAAATTGTTTGGTCATATACTTAGGGATGCAAAAAACCGTCTCGACCCAGATGGTATTATGAACCCAGGTGTGGTGGTTTAAAAAAAATAAAGTTAGTATTATTTATAGTATTTTGAAATTATAAATAAATAATAAGACCGTAATCTAAATGGCATAAAGTATAAACAATATAAGTTCGTTAAGTTAAAATAAATAAAATAGGGATAAGTATAATGGCAGACCGGATTGAAGCTGGCTCACTCAGAGTTGATAAAGAACTATATGATTTTATTAATGATTTTGCTTTACCGGGAACAGATATTAAATCTCAGGAATTTTGGCATGGTTTTGAAAAAATTGTTAACGAACTAACACCTATAAACAGAAATTTATTGGCTAAACGGGATGAACTACAAATAAAAATTGATGCCTGGTATGAAGAACATCGTGGCGAAACATCAGATCTTGCAGCTTATAAACTATTTTTAAAAGAAATTGGTTACTTAGTGGAAGAAGGTGAAGAATTTACAGTAACAACTACCAACATTGATACTGAAATTTCTCAAATAGCTGGTCCGCAGTTAGTAGTTCCAGTAACAAATGCACGTTATTCGCTTAATGCAGCTAATGCACGCTGGGGAAGTTTGTATGACGCTCTTTATGGAACTGACGCTATACCAGAGTTAGATGGAGCTGAGAGGAGCAGTGCATATAACGAAGTGCGTGGGGCTGCTGTTATTAAATTTGCTAGAGATTTTATTGATTCATCTGCACCGCTTTTAAATGGTACTCATCATAACGCAGTATCTTACAGTATTAAGAATAGTCAGCTAGCTGTAACGTTAGATGATGGTACAATTAGTTATTTGTCTGAACCCGAAAAATTCATTGGTTATCAAGGAGAACAAGATTCCCCTAAATCAGTTTTGTTAAAAAATAATAACCTTCATTTTGAAATCTCAATTAATAGGGATCATGTTATTGGCAAAGATGATCCTGCTGGGGTTAGTGATGTTATTGTCGAATCAGCAATAACTACAATAATGGATTGTGAAGACTCTGTTGCTACAGTTGATGCTGAAGACAAGGTTGTTGCGTATCGCAACTGGTTAGGATTAATGAGAGGGGATTTATCAGAGACATTTGATAAAGGGGATAAAACTATAAAACGTTCTTTAAACCCCGACCGTAAATATATTTCCTCTGATGGTTCAGAACTTGTATTACAGGGCCGCAGCCTAATGCTAATCCGTAATGTTGGTCATCTTATGACTAACCCAGCTATTTTAGATAATGATGGTAATGAAGTTTATGAAGGTATTCTTGATGCCATGATTACTTCTATGATTGCTATTCATGACCTAAAGCAAGGGAAAAACAGCAGAACCGGTTCGGTATATATAGTTAAACCAAAGATGCATGGACCGGAAGAGGTTGAGTTTACCAACCAGATGTTTACAAAAATTGAAGAAGTTTTAGGCCTAGATTCTTTTACTCTTAAGATAGGTATTATGGATGAAGAGAGAAGAACAACAGTAAACTTAAAAGAATGCATTAGAGCGGCTAAAGATCGGGTATTTTTTATTAATACAGGATTTCTTGATCGAACAGGAGATGAGATGCATACGGCCATGGAAGCAGGGCCAATGATAAGAAAAGCAGACATGAAGTCTGCCGTTTGGATACAAACCTATGAGGATTGGAATGTAGATATTGGCCTAAAATGTGGCCTTCCGGGCCGTGCGCAGATTGGTAAGGGCATGTGGGCCATGCCAGATTTGATGGCTGATATGCTGGATACTAAAATTGGCCATCCTCAGTCAGGAGCTAATACAGCCTGGGTGCCTTCTCCTACTGCAGCGACACTTCATGCCACGCATTATCATCAGGTTAATGTAGTAGAACTTCAAAAGAAACTTTATACAAGGTCTCAAGCTAGTTTGGATAACATACTGACAATTCCATTATCTGAACGTCCAAATTGGCCTGAGAATGAAATACAACAAGAACTTGATAATAATGCCCAAGGAATACTTGGTTATGTAGTTCGTTGGATAGATCAGGGAGTCGGTTGTTCAAAAGTTCCTGATATTAATAATGTAGGGTTGATGGAAGATCGTGCTACTTTAAGAATTTCAAGCCAACATATAGCCAATTGGTTGCGCCATGGTATTTGTAGTGAAGAACAGGTAGTAGAAACATTTCAGCGTATGGCAGCAGTTGTTGATAAACAAAATACTAATGACCCGCTTTATAACCCAATGGCTCCTAATTTTGATAATAACATAGCTTTTCAAGCAGCATGCGACCTAGTATTTAAAGGCCGTGAACAGCCAAATGGTTATACAGAACCAATTTTACATTCACGTCGCCAGGAGGCTAAGGCAAAGCAATCGGCAATATAGATAAATTAATTAGTTTATAATCGGGTTAATTAATAATCGTGAAAAATAGCTATTGGACTTTAAACTCGTGGGAGAAGAGATATGCAATTAGCTGACTCTAAACTATTTCGCCAAAAATGTTATGTAAATGGGGATTGGATAGACGCCGATGATGGAAATACTATTGATGTGACTAATCCAGTTGATAACTCGATAATAGGTACTATTCCTAAATTAGGTTCTGAAGAAACAAGGCGTGCTATAGAAGGTGCTGAAAAAGCACAAAGGAATTGGCGTCAATTAACCGGTAAAGAACGCTCTACAATATTAAGAAACTGGTATAATTTGATGATGGAGAACCAAGAAGATCTTGCCATCTTGATGACAATTGAACAGGGGAAACCACTAAACGAATCCCGTGGAGAAATCTTATATGCTGCATCTTTTATAGAATGGTTTGCAGAAGAGGGAAAACGAGTCTACGGAGATACAATACCAGGTCACCAACGTGATAAACGTATAGTAGTACTTAAAGAACCAATAGGAGTTTGTGCAGCAATTACTCCATGGAATTTTCCTTCTGCTATGATAACTCGTAAAGCAGGACCGGCACTTGCTGCAGGCTGTTCAATGGTAGTTAAACCGGCTACTTCCACTCCATATTCTGCGCTAGCCATGGCCGAATTAGCAGAAAGAGCGGGTGTTCCTCCAGGTGTCCTAAGTGTTGTTACAGGTGGATCTTCAGATATTGGTGGAGAGTTAACCTCAAACCCAATTGTTCGAAAACTTACTTTTACTGGTTCCACAGAAGTAGGCAGAAAACTAATTGAACAATGCGCTGGTACTATTAAAAAGGTATCTATGGAACTTGGAGGAAACGCACCTTTTCTAGTTTTTGATGATGCTGACCTTGATGAAGCTGTTGAGGGGGCAATGGCATCTAAATATCGCAATACCGGTCAAACTTGTGTCTGTGCAAACCGTATTTTAGCTCAAGACGGTATATATGACGAATTTACAGAAAAACTAGCTGATGCAGTTAAAAATCTTAAGGTAGGAAATGGTTTAGAAGATGGTGTAACACAGGGCCCGTTAATTGATATGGCTGCTGTTGAAAAAGTAGAACAACATATTACTGACGCTGTTTCTAAAGGCGCACGGATTGTAGTTGGAGGAGATCGCCATGCAATGGGTGGTACATTCTTTCAGCCTACATTATTAGTAGATGTAACACCTACGATGGAAGTCACGCGAGAAGAGACTTTTGGGCCGTTAGCTCCTATATATAGATTTAAAACTGATGAGGAAGGAATTAAACTAGCTAATGATACTGAATTTGGCTTAGCTGCATATTTTTATGCTAGAGATGTTAATCGAATTTGGAAAGTCGCAGAAGAACTAGAATCTGGAATTGTTGGCATAAATACTGGTCTTATTTCTACTGAAGTTGCACCATTTGGTGGGGTTAAAGAATCAGGTATTGGTCGCGAAGGCTCTCACTATGGCCTTGATGATTACCTCGAGATTAAATATTTATGTTACGGCGGTATTTAGCGACCAAGGAAAATAATTAAAGGAATACATAGCATATTTTTATTCTGCGGCGGCTCCTAGTTTATCAAGTTCAAGAATCTGACGAGCTTCATTAACGCTAGCTGGATATTCCCCTATAGCTTCAATTATTTTGACAGCTCTTTCAACCAGAGGTGTATTTCCAGGGGTGAGAACGCCTCGGGATAGGTATAGGTTATCCTCCATGCCGACGCGCACATGTCCTCCCAATACCACTGCTGCAGCTACCATAGGAAATTCTAATCGAGAAATACCAAAGGCAGCCCATTTGGCATTGCTAGGTAGCTGATCTCGCATTAATTGCATTGATTCCATAGTAGCTCGACCCCCCCAGGGAATTCCAAGGCAAAGTTGAAATAAGGGATTAGGATCAGTTATTATTCCTCTATTACACATATCAGAGGCTTGCCACAGCTGTCCTGTATCGAAAACCTCCATCTCAATTTTGACACCGATTTTTTGAATTAAGCCCGCCATTTTTTCTAACATCGCTTTAGTATTAGTTACCGCAACATCAGAATAGTTCATTGTCGTGACGTCTAAGGTACATAAATCTGGTTTATTTTCGTATATATGTTGAACCCTTTCCTCGGCACTACTTAGAGCACTTCCACTAATAAAATTATGGGGAGAATCAGTTTCGACCGCAAGAATTCCGCCAGGCCCGGTTGTTAAATTTATAAGAATTGGACAACCGGCGTTCCTTAATCTATCTACTACCTCCTTATATAACTTGGGATCCATACTAGCTTTTGCCGTTTTGGGGTCACGCACATGGATATGGGCTATTGATGCACCTGCATGGTGTGCGGAGATTGCTTCATTAGCGATTTCTTTGGGGGTAACAGGAACAGCCGGATTCATATGTTTTGTGTCTGATCCACCTGTTATGGCGCAAGAGATAATAACTGGACGTGCCATCAGCTTAAACCCTTTCTCTTTTAATTATTTATTAGAGAATTTTACTATTCTGCTGCATTCCTAGAGTTATTACTTGTTGTTATTCCAAATATATCTCTTGCTTCTGCAGGGGTAGCAACTGTGTCTCCCAGTAATTCAATGATTTGAACTGCCCGGTCTACGAGTTGAGCATTACCTGAAGCTAATTCACCGCGTTTAATATAGAGGTTATCTTCTAAACCAACACGCACATGACCACCCAGAATAGCGGCTGAGGCAACCATTGGGAACTCAAACCTTGAAATACCAAATGAAGCCCATAATGCATTTTCAGGAAGCATATTACGCATTAGTGTCATTGCTTCAGCTGTAGCTGGTGCTCCCCAGGGAATACCTAAGCATAGTTGATACAAAGGATTTGGATCTTTTATCACGCCGGTTTTTACTAGATGGTTAGCTAAACTAACGTGGCCAACATCGAACACTTCGAGTTCGGGCTTAACGCCTGCAGATTGTATTAGAGAAGCCATTTCTTCTAACATTTCAGGAGAATTTACCATTGGGCGATCTCCAAAATTCATTGTAGCTACATCTAGAGAACAAATATCCGGTTTATTTTCTAATACATGTATAACCCTCTCTTCAGCAGTTTTCATTACGCTTCCTGGCCCAGGCTCTAATGGAGTTTGTATATTCACGTCCAAGCGAGCACCTGGCCCTGTTGTAAGGTTTATCACCACATCACAATTTGCGTCACGTATACGCTTAACAACATCCCCATAATAAACCGGATCCATGCTAGCTTTTCCAGTTTTTGGGTTTCGGACATGTATATGGGCAACTGCAGCCCCTGCCTTATGCGCAGCAATAACTTCATCTGCAATTTCTTTTGGGGTAGAGGGAACGTTAGGGTTCATACCCTTAGTATCTGCGCCACCGGTAACTGCACAACTAATGATAATTGGACGAGCCATAATTCACATCTCCTAGTCATATTTTCTTTAATTATGAACTTATATCTCTGTATAGACTATTAGGGTCTTTGCATTTGAACAAGTCAGCGTGAATAAAAATGCTTTTTGAATATACTAGCTATACAAAACCTCGACAAATAATTATGAAAAACTATTAAAATAAACTAATAACTTGTTATGATTTTAATATAATAGGTTACTCACATTTTGGGGAAAGATAATGGTCAAAGCAATGCGAATACATAAATTTGGTGGACCAGAAGTTCTCAAGTGGGAAGATGTTGATTTATCTGAACCAGGACCAAGTGAGCTATTGATTAGACATAATGTAACCGGGTTTAACTTTCTTGATATTCAAGTAAGAAAAGGAGCTTATCCTGTCTTACCTAAACTACCTGCGGTGTTAGGAACGGAAGCTGCTGGAATTGTTCAACAAGTAGGCAAAGAAGTTAATAATTTTTCTGTGGGTCAAAGAGTTGCATATGCGTCAACCTACCCTGGGGCATACTCTGAAGCTCGTTTAATTGAGGCCTCGAATGTAGTTGCTTTGCCAGATAATATAACATTTGAAGAGGCTGCAGCCAGCTTGCTTAAAGGTATGACTGCTGAATATCTAGTAAATAGGTGCTATTCAATTGCTGCTGGTGAAGTAGCGATAGTACATGCAGCAGCCGGAGGAGTTGGTTTGTTTTTGTGCCAGTGGCTTAAGGATAAAGGAGTTACGGTTATTGGTACTGTTGGTTCTGATGAAAAAAAGACTACAATTCTTAATAATGGTGCTACTTACGCGGTTAACTATCGTAAGGAGAATTTTAATGAAGTAGCATTGGATATTACTAATGGTCTGGGAGTTCATGTCGTATATGATTCTGTTGGCCCTGATTTATATATTGAATCAATAAATAGTTTGCGGCCGCGTGGTTACATGGTGAATTTTGGAAATTCCTCTGGACCTCTAGCACCTATAGATTCTGTTGAGCTTAATGTGAAAGGCTCGTTATTTTTTACTAAGGCGTCTATGCGTTTTTATCAGTTAAACCGGCAAGAGCTAGAAGATAGTGCTACTTCTTTATTTAATATAATAGGCCGCGGCGCTGTTAAACCTTTTATAGGTCAGCAATATAAACTGGCTGATGCAGCTCAAGCCCATAAAGATGTTGCTGAACGCCTTACAGTAGGATCAACTATATTAACTATTTAAATGCTATTTTATTATCTGCTATTAATAAACTTACTAAATGCATTTAGGGTTTCTTGGCTGACATAATGTTCAATACCTTCTGCATCCAACTGAGCGTTACGTTCGGTAACTCCTATAGCTCTCAAAAAATCTAATACTATCTTATGTCTTTCTCTTGATGTATTCGCTAAGTTTTCGCCATCTGGGGTAAGAAAAATTGATCGGTAAGGGCGTGTATGAACTAGACCATCTCTTTGAAGACGCTTAATAATTTTGTTTACAGTAGCATGTGAAACTCCAAATCGCTCTGCTAAATCAACTATCCTAGCTTCACCATAAGCGTTAATTAAATCATCTATCATTTCTACATAGTCTTCCGCTTTTTCTGTTTGCTGGGCTGTTCTAACACGTTCAAACTGTGCGGCTTGCAGATTGGCCTCTATCATTTTATTTGGTGTTTCAGAGGAGGTGTCATCTGATTTATCTTTTGTCTTTTGTGCGCTTTTGTTCATGAATTAGACCTGAATCAGAAATGCGGTAGTGTACATTACCAAGATTCCCATACCAAAACCAGCGAAAGCGTTACTTACTATAAACTTATCACCTAAATTAACTCTCATAACCCATATTGAACGAGTCACCTCAATTATAATTTGAGCTATTGCGCCTGCAGCAATGCCAAAGAATAGTGCATTCCAATGTGGAGCAAAGGTAAAAGTCCCTATCCATGTTCCTGCTATTGCAGGAAGCCCAGCCAAACATAACCAGCATAAAAGCATCCCAAAGGTTACTTTTTGTTTTGTAATTGGGGCTATTATCGCTACCCCTTCTGTAAGATTATGTATAGCAAACCCAATTAATAACATACTCCCTAATGCAGCATTTCCCAGAGATAAGGCGGCACCTATCGATAGTCCCTCTCCAAAATTATGTAAGCCAATGCCAATTGCTAACCAAGTCGCTAGTATAATACCGTCAGTTGAAGGTTTTGATCGCCAACTTATAGCTAGAATGCCTAGAAATGTAAGTACACTCGCAAGTAAAACACTTAAACTTCCTTGGAATGCATTTGCAGATATTTTTGTGAGCTCAAGGCCCTCTTCTAAGGTATCAACAAATAAATAACCTAGTAGTCCAATTGTTAGCGACATAAAAAATACAATGCTATTATCACCTATTAAGCGTAAGAGAGGCAAAGATAACATTCCTAGTGTAATTGGGATTACCCCAACGCATATCCCAATGAGCGCTAGACTAAATAAGGTTTTTTTATTTGGACTAGGCGCCTTATATGCAACGTCAATTGTGTAATCATACGTTGCTCCAGTACTTGACAGAAAAAGTAGATGGTGTGTTTCGTTCTGTACCCAAGGATAGGGTATTAATATCTTTGCTGTAGCTAACTGATTTATTGGTCCTTCAGGTATTTGTCGAAAATTCCAAAAGGCCCCATCAACTTGTACTTGAGAAATTTTTATTGGTTCACGGCCGTTTCCTCTGACATAGGCAGTAAAACCATCAGGGCCGGAAGTTACTCTTTCAATTATAAGCGATTCTTCCGGAGGCAGATTGTTATCAAAATCATCTAGTGGATTAAATACGTATATAGCTAAGCTGATTACACCTAACATTATTAAAACAACAAAAAATGCAATACGATTATAAACCATTAGACGACCTCAAACATGCTCATCCAGCCTAGCTCAGCAAACTCACTTTGATGTGCGTGGAACATGTAATGTCCTGGTTCATGATTACTAAAAGACATTTCTATAATGCCTCTTTGGGCTTGGCATTGCATTACTGTATCAACTTTATTGAGAGTTGGTGTTAGTGTGGTTCCATGGTCAAAATAGTCAAAGAAATTTCCATGAATATGAAACGAGTTTATTGGATCGAATTCAGTTACGTTAATTAAATAGATGCGAACTGGACGTTGTTTATCTATTTTGATAGGTCTTTTGCTATATTCATGAGCTATGGTATTTACAGCATAAATTTCATTCTCTTCATCAAAGTTGGTATCAAACGCATTCATTACCATTACTAGTTCTTGCCAATGCATGTTCTCATCTGTTCCTAGCTGACGGGATAATGCAGTAGTAGTATTTTGTGGATGAAGTTTGGGGTCAGGGTCTACAATAAAAGCTCCGTAAAGGCCTTTGTGAATATGTCGCTTAAGTGGTGCAACATGGCAATGATATAGATGACATCCAAATGGGTCTGCCCTAAATTCGTAGACAAACTCTTCTCCTGGACCTACTAAACCAGCTCCGGATATGCCATCCATCTTAGCACTATGAATTCCATGAAAGTGCATTGAGTGGGGATGACTGCCCCTGTTAATAAACTTGATTTGCAGAAACTCGCCTTCGGTAGCTCGTATTGTCGGACCCGGTACCCTGCCATTATAAGTCCAGGCAGGAAAAAACACCCCAGGAGCAATTTCAATTTCGATGTCAACTGCTATAATTTCGAATTTACGAATAGTTTTGCCAGCGCTATCTTTTTCAACCGTGCCAGTTTCCCAATCAGTCAGCAAATTATGTGGATCAAATCCATTACGCAAATGATCAACGTTTCCTACGGTGGTCATACCACCTGCGTGAGCGAGTGGACTCTTACATATAGATTTCGGATCTGCTGAATTGTTAGCACTAGTGTTGGTGCTGCTAAATAATGGAACTAAAGGTAACAAAGCACCAGCCCCGAGAAAAGATCGACGATTAGATACATTTTTAAACAATTTAGAAATCATTTTTTTTAAATACTCTGAATATAGTTCAATTTAATCATTAATTAATGTTTGATACAGTTTAATATTAAAGCATTACCATTAAAGTATAGCCATGGCTACATCTCAATGAATAGTTTTATATTAAAATTTTTAATAAAGAAATTTATTTAAACTTTAAAAAGTAATTTTAGGGTGTTTAATTAATGTACCTAATGCACCTTTTCTCTCTTACCTGAGACAAGAGAGCGTTCAATAGCTGCAAGTACAGCAACATCATGTATCATTTGTTCATTAGTAAATTTATAATCATCAGTGCCCGCAATAGAATCAGCAAAACCTTCCATATTAGCTTTAACTGGATTAATTGCTGATACTTTTTTTAACTCAGGGTTTCCGTCGACCATACAAATTTCAATTTTATCATGGTCTACTACTTTGACCCAACCTTCTGAACCGTAAACATTAAGCATTCTGCTACTTGGAGTTACCATTATGTTGCCTATGTAAGCGCTAGCGCCGCATTCAAAAGTTAGTAATGCTGAAGCTGAATCAAGAGCTTGTATTCTATCTAGAGCTTGTGCATACACCTCACTAACAGGCCCTAAAAAAGAACTAAATAAATCTATATAGTGACTACCCATATGGTAGAGGCCGCCTCCCGGTGCTTCTTTAGGATCATGTCTCCAGCTAACAAAACCAGAAAGGGTGGAATGGCTAGTGTTTCCTTCTAAATGCATTATCGTACCAAGTTGATTAGAATCAATCATCTTTTTGATTTCAGTTTGAGGGGCCGCGTATCTTTGGTTATGTCCTAAACCCAACTTAATACCCGCTTTTTCTGCCGCTAGTACCGATTTTTCGGCATCTGATTTATTTAGAGCGAATGGTTTTTCTGTAAATACGTGTTTTCCTGCTTCTGCTGCTGCTATAATTTGTTCTGTATGAAGGCTATGTGGGGTCACCAGAACAACAGCATTTACATCAGGGTCATCAAGTGCGTCTTGATAATTTGCAGTTAATTTTAGTCCTTGTTCAGATGCATAATCTTTTGAGCCTTCTGTATTAAGGTCAATAACTCGAACAATTTTTACTTTATCACTTTTGTTATGTATTGCATCTATGTGGGTGCGGCCCCACCAACCTAGCCCTATTATAGCTATATTTAGCATTTTCTTCCTCGAATAGTAATTTTGGTAGCTATGACTATGCTCAAATCATAATATTATAGCTGCACACCTAATATACTGACTACAAACTAACTCTACTTTATTATAAAGTATTAATAAGATAATAATTAATATATAGTAATCAATTTTTGTTATGGCAGAAATGTCTAGCTTTTACTTCTGTTAATTAGCGGATGATATAAATAAATTAAGTTGCTGTTGGAGTGATTAGATGAAATTTGGGTTATTTGGTAGTGCGCAGGCAAAGCGTGGTGGTGGTCCTGATGTAGATAGTGCTAAAGGTTATCATGATTGGCTAGAATTCAATATAGAGGCAGAAGCACTTGGTTATCATAGTGCATTTGCAGTTGAACATCACTTTACTGGCTTTGGGCAAGTATCGGCTACTATAAATCTGCTAACTTATTTAGCCGCACAGACAACAACTTTGCGACTGGGCACGGCAGTCATGGTATTGCCTTGGCATAATCCAGTATTACTTGCAGAACAAGCTGCTACTCTAGACCTTCTATCTGGTGGCCGGTTAGACTTTGGTGTTGGAAAAGGATATCGGTATAATGAATTTGAAGGGTTTGGGATACCCATGGAAGAAGCTGGGGAGCGTTTCGAGGAATCTCTTGATGTTTTAATACGCGCTTGGACTAAAGATGAGCCATGGTCGCATAAAGGTAAATTTTGGAATTTTAAAGATATCATTGTTGAACCACCAACGATACAAAAACCACATCCGCCATTCTGGATGGGTGCAGGTAACCCCAAAACAATTGATGGTGTAGCGGCTCGAGGTTGTAACCTATTGTTAGATCAATTTGCTCCAGTAAAAGTTATACTTGAAAGAATTGAAATGTTTCGCAATGCCGTTGAAAAGCGAGGCAGAATATTTAATCCTAATGAGGTGGGGGTAGCTCGAGGTCTTTATGTAGCTAAGGATTTTTCTGACAGAGATTCAGCAATTGAAAGACGTATTGCCGCTCGTGCCAGAGTAGATAATTTAGCTCAGAGACCTGACGGCGCTAATAAATCATCGATAATGTCTTACGATGATACTGCTGAGACAGCTATGGAGGCAGCTCTTTTTGGAACAGTTGATGAAATTACTGAAAAAGTATCGAAGTTAAGAGAGGGTGGAGTACGCTATTTATTGTTATCTGATGGTGGCTCAGGAATTGAAGGGTTACGCAAATTTTCACGCGAAGTTATGCCAGTTTTTATTGATAGTGATACAGCAGAGGCTGCAGAGTAATAAAATTGACCAGCCTTAGATAAGCATATTTACAAGGATAGCGTATTTTCTTTCCCAAAATATTAGGTTTATATAAATAAAATATGTATTATTTAGGCTTTGGTAGTTTTACTTCTTTTTCTATTGTTGGACCTCCAGCTTTTACCCACGCACTAAAACCACCAGCCATGTGAGAAACAGGTGATAAACCCATTCGATGAACTGACTGTGCTGCCAATGCAGAACGCAAGCCACCAGCACAGTAAAAAATAAACTTTTTTCCGGAGTTAAAGTCTGCACGGTGGTAAGGACTATCTGGATCCACCCAAAACTCTAACATGCCGCGCGGGGCATGCATGGCTCCCGGTATAGTACCCTCGCGCCATAATTCACGAATATCACGTATGTCTACTAATACCACTTCCGGATCTTTTCTTAATTGAATTACATCCTCTGCTAGTAAGGTTTCAATTTCTTGTTCTGCCTCTTCGCAAAGCTCTTTTATACCTTTAGTAATCATCTATATTTTATCCATTTATTTTCTATTAATTTATCAATTTAAAATAAGTAAAATTAATTTTCCAGGACAGTATATTTTATAACTATTAATTTAATTTTTTTTCTTAATTGAATAAAAAACTATTAAAATACCGATTAGTGTCGCAATTGAAAGTACTACTAATGTTATAGCATACGGTTTTATAGTATTGGTTGGTAACGTACTAATTAATAAAGCCACTATTGCACCAGTTCCTAGTTGACAGAACCCAGCGAACGAAGCTGCTGTGCCTGCAATTCTTCTATCTACGCTAGCGGCGCCAGCCATAGCGTTAGGAAATATAATGCCATTTGAAAATGCATAAAGTATCATTGGAAATAATATTGCCCATAAAGATGTTAAAGGCGAAAGTATCAGAAACATTATTGAAGCTCCTATTCCTAAAATAGCACCCCATAATAATGTATGATTAATACTTATAAATGAGATCATTTTGCTTGCCACATAATTACCAGCAGGAAACTGAAGAGTAATTAACATTAGCAAAATGCTGAATAATATTGGTGCTAAGCCCATGTTCTCAATAATTAGGCTGGGTCCTACTGCTAGAAATCCAAAAAATCCGGATGTACCTGCTGCAAAAGCGAGTGTATAGCCAACATAAATGCGCGAAGATAGCAAACGCCCATATCGCACAAATATATCAGACCAACTTGCGGTATTACCATCATTTTCGAGTGGACGTGTTTCTTTAAGTACAACCAAAGTCCATAGCCCCAAAAGACATGTAAATAACGTAAGGAAAGCAAATATTGAACGCCACCCAAAAATAGCGTCTAAAACTCCGCCTATAATTGGGGCTGTTAACGGAGCAATTGATTGAATCATAGCCACAAGCGCCATCATTCTAGCTGCTTCGTTTCCTTCATAAACATCTTGTACTATAGCTCGAGGCACTACCAGTGTTGCACACCCCCCTAAAGCTTGCAGAATACGAGCTATAATTAGAAGCTCTATGCTTGGAGCAAAAGTGGCTCCTAGACTGGCAATTCCTAGAAGAATTAGACCGCTAAAAATGACTGGTCGGCGGCCAATTTTATCTGAAAGAGGACCAATAAATAGTTGTGATGTAGCAAATACAATTAGAAAAATTGAGACTGTAAGTTGAGCTACTGCATAGCTAGTATTAAAGTCATGTGAAATCGTAGGTATGGATTGCACATGAATACTTAATGCTAATGGACCAGAGGCAGCAAGAGACCCTAATAGAATGGTTGAGGGTCTTATATTTTTATTATGAAATATCACGGATAGTATTTAGTAAAGCTACGTTAGTTTATGGCATGTCGCTGAAATATTCAGCTGCACCGCCTTCAAGCTTATTTTCATCAACTTCAAATAGTTCAAGAAGTACATTATCTGGAGCAGGGCACATTATATATTTCCATGCACCAAAGTCATGAATGTTGCTGCGAAATTTGATGCCAGAATCAGTTAACTTTTTTGCTAGTTTTTCAAGATTATCAGTCCTAATTCCTAAGTGATGAACAGCGCCTTTACCATCATCACGCAAGCTTTGTTCATAAAAGTGTATTCTTCCACTTCCTACACGCATGAAAATATTACGAGCTCCACCAAAATCGCCATCATATATTACTATACCTCCAAGCATATCGCGCCACCAGTTTATGGTCGTATTTATGTCTTTGGTGAATAAATGCACGTGATGAAAATGTTCAACCATTTGAAAAATCCTGGTATTTGTTATAGTTAGCACAAACCCTAAACTACCCCTACTATTCAACAGAACAAGCATGGTGGTTTTTAAAACTAAACTATCATATTTATATTACTGCTGGACTAGTGTTGATTGTTAACAGTGAGACAAACTAAGAGTCTAGAGCATGATTGATTCAAAGTTACATTATTCTAAAAAATCTATCACAGTAAAAGATAGAAAAATGGCATTTATTGAAATTGGTACAGGTGATCCTATAGTTTTTATTCACGGCAATGCAAATTCATCCTACATGTGGAGAAATATATTACCCTATATGGAAGATTTGGGGCGGCTAATTGCTATTGATAATATAGGTCAAGGTGATTCTGATAAGCTTCCGGAATCTGGTCCTGGATCATATACGTTAGCAGAGCACCAAATTTATATAAATGGAATAATGGATGCTTTGAATATTAACAAAAATGTGACTTTGGTAATGCACGATTGGGGAGGGCCTCTTGGTTTAACCTGGGCACGTTCTAATTCTCAGTATATAAAGGGACTCGTTCATTGCGAGATAGTTGTAGGTAATCATTCCAGTTATGATGAATACCCAGATAGTCATGGTGAGCGTCTTAAAAGAGTTCGCGGTCAAGATGGCGAAGAATTGGTAATGACAGATAACTATTTTATTGAAAAAATATTTACTGGTGGAGTAATTCGTAATATTGATGACGAGACTATGGCTGAAATCCGTCGGCCTTATGAAGGGTCTCGAGAGAATCGTCGACCAACATTAACATGGCCTCGACAGATACCCATTGAAGGTAAACCGAAAGATGTTGCAGACTTAGTAAATAAACTGTCTTTGTGGATGACTGAGAACAATATACCTAAGCTATTTATTCGTGCTGAACCTGGTCAAATTTTATTTGGTCGCGATTTAGAAATTATTGATTCTTGGACTAATCAGAAAACTGTTACTGTACATGGTTTGCATCATCCTCAAGAAGATTCACCTGATGATATAGGGGTTGCATTGAGAGACTGGTATAATTCAATTAGTTAGTTTTTTATGGAAAAATAGCTGAGTATTAATATGATCAATCATGAAAAAGTTTGGGAAGAAATACATTATTATTCTGACGGCCTGAAAATTTCTGGATTTTTATATAAACCTAAAGATTGGAAGCAAGGTGATCCTGATCGTCCTGCCATAGTAGTTTTACATGGTTATAGTGGTATGAAAGATGTTTATGGAATGGATGTACCGCATTGGTTATGGGACGCTGGGTACTTTGTTTTATCTTGGGATTATCCAGGTTTTGGAGTTAGCGAAGGTGAACGTGGTCGTCACCGGCCACTAGAGCAGGCTCAAGCAACGTATGATTCAGTAACTTACCTGGAAACTGTTGATGGAGTTGACCCTAGCAGAATTGCTTATTATGGCTCCAGCTGGGGAGGAGCTAATGCTATATGGTGCGGCGCTTTTGACGAAAGAGTTAAAGTTATTGTATCCGCTGTAATGGTTTCTGATGGAGAGAGATGGATGCAAAGTGTTCGTCGTCCTCATGAATGGCAAGCATTTGTAAAACAGATTAAAGATGCTGAAAGAAAACGAGTTCTAACCGGAGAGAAAACGACTGCTCCATTGGGTGATATTATGTTATTAGACCCTCATACGCGTGATGTCATTGAGAATTTTCATTCAAAAGATCATCGTTTTAACCCTGAATATGATTTAGAAAGTGCTGCTGCCTGTTGGCGCTATAAGCCGGAGTGGGTAGCCCATCGCATTTCGCCACGACCAGTGCTTTTGGTCTATTCTGAGTTTGATATGTTGGTTCCGGTTAACGAGCAATTAAAATGTTATGAAGCCTTAGGGGAACCCAAAAAATTAGTTAAAATACCTAATGCTCAACATTACGATTCTTACTATATGACTAATCCTGAACTGCATGAAATTCAGAAAATTGAAGTTCTGGAATGGTACGCTAAATATCTTTAGGTTTAAGTGGAGAATAATATGGAACGTACAGGTGGACAGGTTTTAGTAAAGGCCTTGGAGCTTAATGGTATTAATACAGTTTTTTGCGTTCCTGGGGAAAGTTATCTTGGAGCACTTGATGCGTTTTATGATGTACGTGATTCTATACGAGTCATTACTTGTAGACATGAAAGCGGTGCATCCTATGCAGCTGAAGCACATGGAAAATTAACTGGTGAGCCAGGAATTGCATTTGTTACAAGGGGTCCAGGTGCCTGTAATGCAAGCATTGGTGTGCATACAGCTTTCCAAGATTCCTCTCCCATGATACTTTTTATAGGTCAGGTCCCGCGAGATTTTAGGGGTCGTGAGGCTTTTCAGGAAATTGATTTTACTTCCATGTACCAACCTTTATCTAAGTGGGCAGTCGAAGTTGAAGATCCGAAGCGGTTACCTGAAATTATTGCTAGAGCATTTGCTGTGGCCAAAGGTGGTCGCCCAGGTCCAGTGGTAATTTCATTGCCAGAAGATATGCTTGTTGAGAAAGTAAAAGTTGAAGACGCTTTAGCTGCTGAATTACCACACCCTGAGCCAGCAGATAATGATCTTAAAACCCTTAGCGATATGATGTCAGACGCAAATAAGCCGCTTGTTATATTCGGCGGTGGTGGCTGGACAGAGGAATCAGTAGAAGACCTGGAGGCTTTTTGCGAAGGAAATAGTTTACCTGCTATTGCTTCATTCAGAGTTCAAGATATTTTTAACAATGATCATCCAAATTTTATAGGTGAACTTGGTTACAACACAAACCCAAAATTAGCGCAACGCGTAAAGAATTCAGATTTTATTTTAGCTATTGGCGCAAGGTTAGGAGAGACTGCAACGCAGGCATATACGTTAATTAAGGCTCCCAAGCCTGAACAAAAGCTAGTTCATGTTTTTGCAGATCATACAGAGCTCGGTCGTGTATTTCAGGCCGACCTCTTAATAGCTTCAGACGTTTCGGCATTCGTTAGTTCTGTTCGAAGAAATATTCAGGTGGATTCTAGTAAATGGGTTTCATGGCTAACAGAAGGTCGGTCAGATTTTGATGAGTGGACCGTACCTGGAAAATATCCAGGATCATTGAATCTTGCTGAAGCATTTTTGGCACTGCGTGATATTTTACCTAATGATGCAATTATAACTACAGATGCTGGTAATTTTGCAGGATGGATAAGTCGTTTTTTTAAATTTCGAAAATATAGAACTTTGCTTGGCCCAACAAATGGATCTATGGGATACGGCATGCCAGCAGCTTTAGCAGCTAAGGCCGAGAGACCCGAACTACCGGTTATATGTTACGCAGGTGATGGAGGTATTTTAATGACCGGAAATGAGTTGGCAACAGCCGTTCAGAATGATCTAGCTGTTGTACTTATTATTGCTAACAATAGTATGTATGGAACAATACGGATGCATGAGGAAAGAGAGTTTCCAGGCAGAGAAATTGCTACACAGCTGCAAAACCCTGATTTTGTAAACTGGGCTGAATCCTTCGGTGCACTAGGTGAACGCGTTACTAAAACAGATGAATTTAGGCCGGCAGTAGAACGTGCTTTAGCAGCAAACTGTCCTTTTGTTATTGAGTTAATTCTCGATCAAGAGCTAATTTCTAGTAATATTACCTTAACGCAATTACGAGCCCAGGCACAAAAATAAAATTGAGAGATTCTCTATGGATCTAAAAAAGAAAAAAGCTATTTTTCTTGATCGCGATGGAGTGATTAATGTTGATAGTGGCTATATATGGAGAATTGAAGACTTTGTATTCTATGAGGGCGTTTTTGAAGCTTGCAGATACGCTCGTGAATTGGGCTATGTTTTAATTGTAGTTACTAACCAGGCTGGCATTGGTCGGGGCATTTTTAGCGAGTCAGACTATCAAAATCTAACTTCGTGGATGTGCAGACGTTTTGCCGATCATGATATAGAATTAGCAGGTGTTTTTCACGCACCCACTCATCCGCAAGAAGGTATAGGTATATACAAAAGAGAATCTATAGATCGTAAACCTGGACCTGGAATGATACTAAAAGCTAGCAAAACAATGGGAATTGATTTAGAAAAATCAGCTATGGTTGGCGATCGTGAAACCGACATTGAAGCTGCAATAAATGCTGGGGTAGGAAAAAAAATACTGATTAATTTAGGCTTATCGGCTAATTCTACAAAAGCTGATGTTATCTTACCTTCTTTGTTAGAGGCTATAGACTGGTTATCTAAAAATAACTAATCTTACAACACTAGTTGCCATCTAATCGCCAGATCATCATCTCAAGACGGTCTTGTCCAAAAAATAATTCTCCATCCAAAACCATCGAAGGTACACTCCATACTCCCAGTGACAAAGCTTCATCAGTATTGGAAGACATTTCATCAGCAACTGACTTATTTTCTATTGCTGACATCAGTGTTTTACTATCCAAACCGACACTTTCTATTATCTTTGCTACATCTGCCTTATCGTCAATATTCAATTCATCGACCCAACAGCCGCGCATAAGTGCGCGTGTTAATCTATAGACATCTTGTCCCGATTGTAAGGCAGCAATAATTGCGTATGAAGATAAATGAAAAGCGGCAGGAAAATATTTGGGATGAGAGTTTATTTCTGTTTTTCTCCAGGCTGCCCAACGCGGTAACTCTAATAAACGATAATCTTGTAATACTTGTGGTCTATTACCCAGAGGTTGTCCAGCTCCTGCTTCCTTCCACGATCTACCAACATCAATCGGTTTAAATGCAATCGAACGATCGTATGATTCAGCAATACTATTAAGTTTATCAATTGCCAAATAAGACCATGGCGACACGCAAGCAAAGTAGAAGTCAATAGGGTCAGCCATAATTACTCTCCAGTTAATTTAGAATTCATTAATAATATATTTGCGTTTGTCTAGAAAGAGTTTTCAGGTAAGGCTAGAACTGAGCCACTTCCTCTAGTTATCTCTGGTAAAAATATATTTGCACGTGGAAGCACATGGTCAGCATAAAATCTTGCAGTTATAATTTTGGCTTCTAAAAATGGCCGATCTTCAGAATTTGGAAGATTTCTATGAGCAGCAAGAGCTGAGCGTGCCATAAGCCAACCGCCAACAACAGTGCCAGTTAAGTGCAGAAAAGGGGTGGCCCCAGAAAATTTTGTATCTATATCGTTGTTCTTCGGGTCCAGTAGCCATTCTGATGCTATTCGTAGAGAATTAAGTCCTTCACGCAATGATTTTTGTATTGCTTTGCAATCAGCATCCTCTGTTTCAGTTAATTCTTCATCTATTCCTTCAATCTCACTTATAAGATTATCCATTGCGCTGCCTCCATCACGTAAAAACTTTCTACCCAATAAATCTATAGCTTGAATACCATTCGTGCCTTCGTAGATTGGGGCTATTCGGGAATCTCTAAAATACTGCGCTGCACCAGTTTCTTCTATAAACCCCATTCCACCATGTACTTGCAGGCCCATGGAAGCTATTTCTACTCCCAAGTCAGTGCACCAAGCTTTAACAACTGGCGTAAGTAAATCCATTCGGGCATTATTAATATCTCTAATTTTTTTATCCGTGTGGTTTCTTGATATATCTAGCGTTGAGTTAGTATAATATGCGAGAGCTCTCATAGCTTCTACTTGAGACCTCATCATCATTAACATCCTTCTAACGTCGGGATGTTTTATGATCGTTGTTGATTCTTTATTTCCACTTATGGCTGCAGATTGAACTCTTGATTTTGCAAACTCTACTGCTTGTTGATAGGCACGTTCGCCAATTGCCACTCCCTGAAGCCCTACATTTAGGCGGGCATTATTCATCATAGTAAACATACATCGCAGGCCATCATTTTCTTTTCCTACTAGATAACCGATAGCTCCTTCATTATCACCGTAAGCCATTACGCATGTTGGACTGGCATGAATGCCCAGCTTATGTTCTATATTTACAGCAAAAACATCGTTCCTCTTTCCCAGACTTCCATCTTCGTTTACTAAGAACTTTGGCACTAAAAAAAGGCTGATACCTTTTACACCAGGGGGGGCATCTGGTAGCCGCGCAAGAACCAGATGAACTATATTTTTAGTAAAATCTTGTTCTCCATAAGTAATGTATATTTTTTGACCTGTAATTCGGTAATTTTCTCCATCTCGCTTTGCTCGAGTTTTCAATAAACTCATGTCGGTACCGGCTTGTGGCTCTGTAAGATTCATGGTGCCAGTCCATTCACCGCTTATAAGTTTTGGAAGAAATTTCTTGCTTAGTTGTGGTGTTGCATGTGCTATCACGGCCTCGATTGCCCCAAGAGTTAGAAGGGGACAAAGAGCCCATGCTAAATTAGCTGACTGCCACATCTCTTGTAGTGAAGTTGTTAACGTCCATGGTAAGCTCATTCCTCCATGTTCTGTTTCAAATGGAGTGCCATTCCAACCTCCTTCAATAAAACTTGCGTAAGCCTCTTTGAAACCAACCGGGGTCGTGACATTGCCATCTGTTAGAACCGATGCCTCTTGGTCGCCACTTTGATTTAAAGGCGCTAGGATCTCACTAGTAAATTTAGCAGATTCGTTTAGAATATGATCAACCATGTCGCGGGTTATTTCTGAGAATGTTGGCAAGCTACTAAGCCCCTTAAGGTCGCATAACTCATCAAAAACAAAGAGCATATCTTTAACAGGAGGATTATAATCAGACATAAATATTTCCTATTTGGAGGTATTTGGTTGAATTAAATTAAGGATATAATTAGTTCTCTTTTTTAACGCTAAAGGAATTTATTCATAGAATTTTACCAGGGTTCATTATACCAGTTGGATCAAATGATTTCTTTATATTTTGCATAAGTTCTATCTCTACTGCTGATTTGTATTTTAGGAGTTCATTGACCTTGAACATGCCTATACCATGTTCGGCACTGAAGCTACCTTTTAGATCGTCAACAATTTCAACTACCATGTCGGTAATATCATGCCACCTTGAAAGAAATTTTTCATTATCTGCGCCAATAGGTTGTTGTAAATTATAGTGAATATTTCCGTCACCAATATGGCCAAAGGCAATAGGACGGATACCCGGAAAGTAATTAGAAAGTACAGTATTAGCTCGGTGAATAAATTCTGGAACTTTGGATATTGGAACTGAAACGTCATTTTTTATACTAGCACCTTCTAGGCTTTGTGCTAATACCATACCCTCACGTATAAACCACATCTGCTCCCGTTGATTTACTGATTGGCAAATCACGGCGTCCACTAATAGTTCTTCTTCATGTGCCTCTGATAAAAAACGTTCCATTACTAAATTAAGTCCACTATTTTTAGATCCGGACTCAAACTCTATTAGCGCATAATATTCATGTTTATCAAGCATTGGATCAACAGTGCCTGGAAAATGTTTTAAAGATAGGTCCAAACCTATTCTTGGGATTAGCTCGAACGTCGAAATAGTATCGGCACTTGCTAAACGTGCTTTACTTAATAGTTCAATCACTGTCTCCAGGTTTTTAAGGGCAACGAAACTAGTTTGACGTTCTAGAGGAATTGGAAATAACTTTAAGACCGCGCCAGTTATAACGCCTAAGGTTCCTTCAGAGCCGATAAATATTTGTTTTAAATTGTAACCAGTATTGTCTTTACGAAGAGATTTTAGGCCATCCCAAATTTTTCCATTAGGCAGTACTACTTCTAGACCTAGCGTGAGTTCACGTGTGTTTCCATATCTAAGAACAGCAGTACCTCCAGCGTTGGTTGCTAGATTTCCACCAATTTGGCACGAGCCCTCCGCTCCTAAACTTAGAGGAAAATAGCGACTGTTTTCTTCAGCAGTTTTTTGTAATTCTGCCAAGATACACCCTGCATCCACAGTCATTGTATAATTATAAGGGTCTACATCCCGTACTTTATTTAATCTTTCTAAGTTAATTATTATTTCTCCACTTGCTATACCACCACCGCATAGTCCCGTATTTCCGCCTTGCGGTACCATGGCAACTTTATGTTCACTACAGATATTAACAACCGCTGCTACTTCAGTAGTAGATTTTGGCCTGATTATGGCTGGACTATTGCCTACAAAGATTCCTCTAGATTCTTTAAGGTAAGGCTCCATATCAGTTGAATTTATTAAGATACCATTTACACCTACGACCTTAGTGATTTTATCAAGAATATCTTTTGACAATTCTGGTAATTTATCTTTGGAAAATATATTCATAGGATCAAATTTAATCCTTATATAAATTGTCGGCAAGTGAGTTAATCAATCTAAATCAAATTAAGCTAGTATCGCTGCTCTTTTTAGACGGTCGTTAATAGCTCGGCCTAGTCCATATTTAGGAATAGGAGCTACTGCAATACCAGTAAATTTTGGTAAGTCCAAGGCTCTTAGCATACTAAATAAATTAGCCGCTGCCTCACTAAGATCTCCGGAATTACTTAAATTTGATGTTACTGCAGCATTTGTTTCTGCTAACGCTCCAAAAGCCAGAAATGCTTCATCAGGTTCAGCAGACATTGCCTCCATCCTGAGCGGTATTTTAGTTGCATAATGACGGGTTAACATCCCAGGAGATTTTATGGATATGCTTTTATCATTGCTCAAATCAGAAATAGGTCCATATCTATCATTTAGATCTTCAAGAGTTACCGCTCCATGTCTTAGTAAACTGGGGGAATTTCCAGTTAAGTCAATTACTGTAGACTCTAACCCAATTCTACATGGTCCATCATCAATTATGATATCGGTCAAGCCCTCAAGGGATTCTATTACATGTTCGGCTGTTGTTGGACTAACTGAGCCTGATGCATTAGCGCTCGGAGCAGCAATTGGACCTCCAAAGCTTGATAGCAAGGCATTTGCTGTTGGATGAGATGGTACTCTTATGGCAACCGTGTCAAGACCAGCAGACACTAATAATGATAGATCGCTATCTTCACGTCTGGGTAGCACTAATGTAAGAGGTCCCGGCCAAAGTTCGTTAGCTATTTTTCGAGCTGTATCAGTGAAGTTTACATATTTTTCAGCGAGTTCTTTATTATGCACATGAACTATAAGAGGATTAAATTGAGGGCGTTTTTTTGTAGAAAAAATACTTGCTACGGCAATATCGTTACACGCATCCGCACCTAATCCATAAACAGTTTCAGTAGGAAAAGCTACTAGGCCTCCATTAGCTAAAACTTTTACCGATTTATTTATTAATGACCTTCTTACGGTATTCATTTTAAACGTTTTATTTACCATGAGAAATAAAGCTTGGATTCAAGAATTTATTTTTATATTTACCATAGACTAGCGGTTTACCATCTAATGTCTCTATATAGCCTCCTGCAGCTTCTAGGATTGCATGGCCAGCCGCTGTATCCCATTCGCTAGTTGGTCCAAAGCGGGGATAAATATCGGCTTCTCCGGCTGCAAGTAGGCCAAACTTTAAGGCACTACCACAAGGAACATAACCATTTACCTTTTTATCAACTAGGTAATCTTTCAGGCTATCATTTCTACTATGAGATCGACTGACTAGAACATCTATTCCTTCTATTGGTGTACTACGGCATTCAATTTCAGAACATTTCTCACTATTAACAACTCGTTTTGCAGACCCAAAACCGGCACCGAAAAAAAGTATATCAAGGGCAGGAGCATACAGGACACCTAATACTGGTTTTAAATCAATTATTAATCCAATATTAACTGTGAATTCATCGTTACGTTTTACAAATTCTCGAGTGCCATCCAATGGATCAACGCTCCAAAAATTTCGACCAGAAATATCTGGAAAATCTCCAATTGCGATACGTTCTTCAGATACGATAGGGATATTGGGTGTAAGGGAAGTTAAAGCCGATAATATAATAGTTTCGGCAGCCGTATCCGCTTCGGTAACTAGAGATCCGTCTGACTTTCGCTCCGATGAAAAATCGGTAGCATAAATATCCATAATAGCTGCACCTGCATCCCTAGCAATGTTACAGACAGGTTCTAGTAATAGATTATATTCTTTTGACAAAAAACACCCTTAAAAGGTTAGATCTTAATAATTTTATTCTGCCGCTAGAGGACTATTAGCTGCTTGCCATATTACATCAGGTGTAGCAGGCATATCTATTTCTAGTGAACCGTCTGCCTTATGAAGAGCATCTATAATTGCATTAATTATAGATGCTGGTGCACCAATCGCTCCTGCTTCTCCTGAACCTTTTATACCGAGCGGGTTTGTAACACATTTAACATTTCGCATATTAAAATCGAAGTAAGGAAAATCATCGGCTCTAGGTAACCTATAATCCATAAATGATGCTGTAACTAGCTGTCCCGAATTGTTTTCGTATACGGTATGTTCCTGCAGGGCCTGCCCAATTCCTTGTACAATACCACCATGAACTTGGCCTTCAATTAATAGTGGATTTACTACGTCTCCGAAATCATCCATTACTGTGTATTTTATTATTTCCAGAATGCCAGTTTCAGGATCTATTTCTATCTCACATATATGGCATCCATTTGGATAGGTCGGAGCATCGGGAGTATGACTATAGGTTTCATCTAGACCTGGTTCTATACCTTCAGGAAGGTTTTCCGGTTTATTAGAGGCACGAGCTACATCGAATAATGACATTGTTCGATCTGTGCCTGCTACACGAAATGTACAATCGTCGTATACAATATCAGCTTCTGCAGTTTCAAAAATATGAGCGGTAATTTTACGGCCTTTTTCTATAATTGCCTCTGAGGCTTTGGACACTGCTACTCCACCTACAGTAACTGATCGTGATCCACCCGTCATTCCAGGAGGCACTTTATCACTATCACCTTGAACAAGAGTTATATTATCCGTATCAATACCAAGCCTGTGGGACATAATTTGTTTATACGCTGTGTCATGTCCCTGGCCATTAGTCACTGTGCCTATATAGATAGTGATATGATCGTTAGCAGTATCAAACTTAATATCTGCTATTTCTGCGTTTCCTCCACCACATTTTTCAACGTAAGTTGCCATGCCGATGCCATGTAGTTTACCTCTATTTAAACTATCTTCTTGCCGATTGGATGCGCCCGACCAATCAGCGCGTTTCATACCTGCATCCATTATGTTTGCAAATTCACCACTATCGAATACGTCCCCCAGGGCGGTTGTATAGGGTAATTGATCAGGATTTATAAAATTTCTCCTTCGTATTTCGTCTTGGGATAAGCCCATTTCACGTCCACATTTATCGACAAGTCTCTCTATACAGTAAATAGCTTCGGGACGTCCTGCTCCACGATATGCGTCAGTTGGAACTGTATTTGTATGAATACCTTTGACATTAGCCCAGATACATGGAATTGAATAAAGACCATTAAGCATTCCAGTCCCAGCTTCAGTAGGTATGAAAGCACCAAAATGGGACAGATATGCACCAAGATTAGCATGAGTAGTAACTCTTAGGCCTAAAAATTTGCCAGTTTCATCCATTGCCATTTCAGCTACGGTTTCATGATCACGGGCTTGAATGTCAGACATAAAGCCCTCACCTCGATCTGAAGACCATTTAACTGGACACTTCAATTTTCTGGCGGCCCAGACAACAATAGGCTGTTCAGGATGAGGAAAAATTTTCATACCAAAGCCACCACCTACATCTCCAGTAATAACTTGCAAGTTTTCTTTGCCTATTTGTAGTATATGATCTCCAATAGTATCTCTTAAAATATGAGTTCCTTGGGATGAAGTGTAGAGAGTGGACCGTCCAGTTTTCGAGTTGTAGTCACCTATAGCACCTCTTGGTTCCATCGAATTAACTACGATGCGGTTATTAGTCAAACTAAGTTTTGTAACTCTTTTTGCCTTTGCAAATGCTTTTTCTGTTTCTTCACGGTTTCCTTTTCCCCAATTGAAACAAATGTTATTAGGGATATCATCATGAACTAGTATTGCTCCTTCTAGGGACGAATTATATGTATGAGTTGTTGATGGCATCTCTTCATATGATATTTCTATAAATTCAGCAGCGTCACGGGCTTGGTGCAAAGTTTTAGCTACTATCACTGCTACAGGCTCACCCACATGCCTTACCCGTTCTTGGGCTAAGATGGGTCTATATGTATTTGCTCTGTCACTGCCATCTATATTTTTAACAGGTGCCATACTAGGCATAGGTTTTATACCCTCTTTAGCTACGTCATCACCTGTCAACACTAGTAAAACACCTGGCGCTAATTTAGCTTCATCAATATTAATAGAATTTATTTTAGCATGCGAATATGGTGAACGCAGTATGTACGCATAAGTCTGGCCTTTTAATGATATGTCGTCATTATAACGACCCCCACCTGTTAATAGGCGTTGATCCTCTATTCGTGTAACAGCTTGACCTATGCCGAATTGACCCATTTCGCTATCCCCTTTTTTAACATTAAATAGAATATACTCAGAAATTATTTAAATAATAGTGAAAGTATTACTGCTGCTCCAGCCTTGATTTGTATTTTGCAAATAGAATCTTTAGGTAATTTTATGGTTTGCATGTTAAACATAGTAAAATAAATAATTTGATGGAATAAGTTTCATGATAACTGTGTATGGTCTTAAGACCTGCGATACCACAAAAAAATCATTAAAGTGGTTGGAACGCAGAGAAGTTCCTCATCGTTACCTTGATGTAAGGGCCGATGGTGTGGATTTAGAACGCTTAACTCTCTGGGCTATGGAAGTTGGTTGGGAAGTGCTTATGAATCGCGGTAGTACAACATGGCGAAATTTACCTGATGTAATCCGTGAAAATGTTAATGAAGACACAGCTCTTGCTTTGATGGTTGAAAATCCGACGCTAATTAAGCGCCCTGTTATAGAAATAGATGGTGGATTAATCGTTGGGTTTAAACCCTCGCAACAACGTGAGCTTGAAGAAGTAATATAGACATTTCGGTTTATAGCGGCCAAACCATAAGTATTAATGGTACCGAAACAATTACTATAAGAATTTCAAGTGGAAGGCCCATACGCCAGTAGTCACCGAATTTATAACCACCTGGACCCATTACTAATACATTATTCTGATGCCCTATTGGAGTTAAAAAGGCGCATGATGCTCCTATGGCTATAGCCATTAAAAAAGGGTCAACGCTTACTTCTAATTGTTGGGCTATAGCAGATCCGATAGGGGCCATAACGATTGCAGTGGCTGCGTTATTCATCAAATCTGATAATGTCATAGTAACTACTAGCAGCATTGCAATAATTACAAAAGTTGGAACTGAGGAAGCAAGATCAGATATTCCGTGCGCTATAAGCTCTGTACCTCCAGTTAATTGCAATGCATTTCCGAGAGGAATCATTGAGCCAAGTAAAATTATTACTGGCCAGTCAATTGATTCATAAGCATCACGAGGAGGTATTGTTCTTAATAATATTAGAACAATAACGACAGTAGAAAAAGATATATGTATAGGAACAAAGTTGAAAGCAGTAGCTAATATAGCGAAGGTAAATAATGTTATTGGTAACCATACTTTTTTAGGGCGTCCAAAAGAAAGTCCTCGTTCGGCAAGAGGCAGACAGCCAAGGGTAGTAGCTATTTCTGCTAGCGAATCCATTTCGCCTTGCAAGAGAAGTATATCTCCAGCTTTAAAAATAACGTTACCTAATTTTTCGTTTACAGGTTGGCCTTGTCTCGCCATTGCAATTAAGGCAACGCTATAGCGTTGCCTCAGTTTGAGTATTTGAGCAGATCGACCTTCGATAAATGAACTAGGAGGAACTACAACCTCAATCAGTCCTATTTCATCGGATCGGAGATTCTCATCATTAAGCTTGTTATCATTGGCGAGTTCTATGTCTTTTTCATTTATTAGTTTGTCAAAAATAGCCGGATCAGTTCTGATTAGTAATCGATCATTAGCTTTTAGAGCTACTCTACTTAAATTATTAAGAATTCGGGTATTATCACGAATAAGACCTACAACAATCGAGCGTTCCTCAGTATAGTTCTCTAACTCTGATATATATCTGCCGATAAAATTAGAATCATAATGAATTTTTACCTCCGTTACGTAATTATCTACATCAAACAAATCTATGGCTGATTTACGTCCTTTTCTATTTTTTGGTATAAAGCGCCATCCAATTAAAATAATATAAATTAGACCTACAACTGCCACTGGCGCACCGACGGGGGCAAAATCAAATAAACGAAATGGCTCTCCAGTTACGTTAGTACGATAATTAGCAATTATTATATTAGGTGGTGTTCCAATCAGAGTTACTAATCCACCTAATATTGAGCCAAAAGACAAGGGCATTAATAAAGCACTGGGTTTTTTATTAATACGCAGGGCTATAGGCATTAGAAGAGCGAGTGCACCAATGTTATTCATAAAAGCTGATAGAGTGGCGCCTAGGCTGGATAAAACTCCTCTTTGAATTGATTGGCTATAATTTTTACGAAATAAAGAAACAGCAATGTAATCAATTATACCAGATGTTTGTAAAGCTTTGCTTATTACCAGTACTGCTGCAACGGTGATAACGGCCGGGTGGCTAAATCCACTAAATGCATTTTCAGATGGTATTACACCAGAAATTACAGCGGATAATAAAGCGGTAAAGGCAACAATATCATAGCGCCATTTTCCTAGTGAAAAAAACAGCATTGATAAGCCAAGAATCGAGAAGATAATGGCTTGATCAGACGTCAATTTATTTACCGAAAATGAGAAAGTGCCTAATATATATGAGCATAATTATCACACGGTTATATTTGCCTTAATAGTTGGGACATATAAGTAGATAAGCTTATTCAAAAGCTTCTTCCCAATTACCTTGGGTGGCAGCCTTAGAATATTCGGTGGCACGGTTTTCAAAAAAGTTTGCGTGCTCAACACCGTTAAGCATTTCTTCCATCCAAGGTAATGGATTTTTTTCTATACGATATACTGGTTGAAGGCCGAGCTGAACTAAACGTCTGTCTGCAATATACCGAATATACTTTTTAACTTCACGGCCTTCGAGACCCTCTATTCCTCCCATTTCAAAAGCTAGGTCGATAAATGCATCTTCATGATGTAATACTGTTTCACACGCCACATATAGGTCACGTTGGAATTCATCATCCCAAATTTCTGGGTTCTCGTGTATGAAGGTACGAAATAGTTTAATAATTGAAGCTGTATGCAGACTTTCGTCGCGAACGGACCAGGTAACTATTTGTCCCATTCCTTTCATCTTATTAAAGCGAGGAAAGTTTAGCAAAATTGCGAAAGAAGCAAATAGCTGTAGTCCTTCTGTGAACGCTCCAAACATAGCCAGAGTTTTAGCTATGTCTCTGTTAGTAGAGACACCAAACTCTTGCATATAATCATATTTATCTTTCATTTGCTGATATTTTAGAAAAGCCGAGTACTCGGTTTCGGGCATTCCAATTGTATCAAGTAGGTGGGAATACGCCGAAACATGAACTGTCTCTATATTAGAAAAGGCAGCCAACATCATTAGAACTTCTGTAGGTTTGAAAACCTGCGAGTAATGTTTCATATAACAATTATTTACTTCTACATCAGCTTGAGTAAAAAAGCGAAAAATATGCGTAAGAAGATTTCTTTCACTATTGTTAAGAGTTCGATGCCAATCTTTAACATCATCTGCTAAAGGTACTTCTTCGGGAAGCCAGTGGACTCGTTGTTGTTGAAGCCAGGCATCATATGCCCAAGGATATTTGAAAGGTTTATATTGTATTCGTTCTTCTAGTAACGACATTTTATAGTTCCCAAAACAAACTTCTCGGATAAAACACAAGATTTTATGCCGAGTAGGTAATAATTATAATATTAGCAAATAGATTACATCATATATATTTTACTGGCAGGCCAAACACTCCTCATAATCATTATGGCTTGCCGCTAAGCGATCAGCTTCTTCATCATTTGTTAATGCAGCCGTGTTAGTAGAGGCAACATTCTCAGAACGCTGAAGTGATTTTGAGCGACAATAGTAAAGACTTTTTACACCCTTTTTCCAAGCTTGGTAATGAATTTGATGAAGGTCACGCTTATGAACATCAGCTTTTAAAAATACATTAAGAGATTGTGACTGACAAACTTGGTCTGCCCGATCTGCTGCGAGGTCTATAACCCAGCGTTGATCAATTTCAAAAGCTGTTTTAAACACAGCTTTTTCATCATCTGATAAAAATTCTAGATTCTGAACAGAACCTTCATTTGTTATTATTGATGACCATACATCATCTGTATTCTTACCTTTTTCTTCTAGTAGTCTAGTCAATGCTTTGGATCTTACATTAAACGAGCCGGATAATGTTTTATGGGTAAAGCTATTAGCAGCAATTGGCTCTATACCTGGAGATGAGCCACCGCAAATAATTGAGATTGATGCGGTAGGAGCTATAGCTATTTTATTAGAAAAACGTTCCATAATTCCATAGTCTTCAGCATCAGGACAGGCCCCACGTTCTTTTGCCAATACAACAGATGCAGCATCAACACCAGATTTTATGTGCCGGAACATATTGTTGTTCCAACCTTTAGCTATAGCAGATTCAAATGGAATCATATGGTCTTGAAGAAAAGAATGGAATCCCATAACACCTAAGCCTACTGATCTCTCACGCATAGCCGCGTAAGTAGCTCTATCAAAGGAATCTGATGCATTATCAATGAAATCTTGGAGTACATTATCTAAAAAGCGCATAACATCTTCAACAAATTTTGGGTGCTCTTTCCACTCAGTAAATTTTTCTAGGTTTAGTGATGATAAACAACATACTGCTGTCCGTTGTTTTCCATGATGATCGGTTCCTGTAGGTAGTGTAATTTCTGAGCAAAGATTAGATGTTTTTACTGTAAGACCAGCCATTTTATGATGTTCAGGTATGCTTTTATTAACTGTATCGGAATAGACAATATAGGGTTCACCGGTTTCTACCCTGGCTGTTAGGACTCTTATCCATAATGAACGGGCTGAAACACGCGAAATTGGTGCACTGTCCTTTGGGCTGACTAGAGCCCAATCTTCATCAGCTTCTACAGCACGCATGAAGTCATCAGAGATCAAAACACCATGATGTAGGTTGGGAGTTTTCCGATTTGGATCACCACCAGTAGGCCGACGCATTTCAATAAATTCTTCAATCTCTGGATGAGAAATAGGTAGATATACTGCAGCTGAACCTCGTCGCAGTGAACCTTGACTAATTGCTAGTGTTAAAGAATCCATTACTCTAATAAAAGGAACTACTCCTGAGGTTTTTCCATTACGTCCAACTTGTTCTCCTATTGAACGAAGATTTCCCCAGTAGCTACCAATACCTCCACCACGAGCAGCCAGCCAAACGTTTTCATTCCATAGATCCACGATTCCTTCTAGAGAATCTGAGGCTTCATTTAGAAAACATGATATAGGTAAACCTCGTTTACTCCCTCCATTAGATAAAACTGGTGTAGAAGGCATAAACCAAAGATTTGAAATATAATCATAAATACGTTGGGCATGCTCAGAATCATCTCCATAATGAGCAGCGACTCGAGCAAACAGTTTTTGGGGTTCACCAGCCTCTTCAGGAAGTAGGTAGCGATCTTCTAAGGTCTCTTTGCCGAATGCCGTTAAGTTTTCATCACGAGACGGATCTATAATAATACGAACACGTTCAGTCTGGTAAACATTTGCCGTGCTATCTTCTTGGCTTATTTGATTGTTTTGAGTTTCGATGTGCTCATCAAATAGGGAGGGCTGTTGATTTTGTAATGATTCTGGCTCAACATCTTTATTTTGTTTAACTACTTCATTGTCAGGACTCAACTTCTGACTTTCTTCTTTAATAAACACTTTATCCACAGCTTCTTCTTCAGCTGAAATACCTACAGACCCATCCATACGCCATGCCCCTTTTGAAACTCTAACCAGGTCGTCCACATGCTGTGAGTAATTCCCAGCTAATAATCTGGAAGATTTACAACATATAGTCACGAGTGATCAGTGTAACACTAAATATTGACCTGCTGTCACCGTGAACAATACATGAACATCTTACTCTAATGAATTTTTTCGTCAATAATATCTATTTAAAATGTATAAAATTTTTTTATTATTATAAATTTTTGGCTGTTATGCTCGGGTTTGGCTCTATAAATGGATAATTATTTATTTTTTAGATACTGGATAAAAAATATATTTATTTTTTATTTTTTATTATTTTTATTTTAGTGTGTCTTATATGTGCGGTCGTTTTGGACTAATTCACTCTTTAGAAGAGATATTACGAGTCTATTCATTAGATATGGATATGATTAATTTTCAGCCACGTTTTAATATAGCTCCTGGCCAGGATATATTAACTATTACTTCACAAAATCACCGTGAAAAAATTAAAAATGTTGCAAGCATTTTTAAATGGGGTTTTGTTCCATCCTGGTCTAGGGATAGTTCTGTGGGCTCAAAAATGATAAACGCTAGGGCTGAAACTATCTATAAAAAGCCCGCTTTTTCTTCTGCCTTTAAAAGTAGACGCTGTCTTGTTCCAGCTAGTGGCTTTTATGAATGGCAAACTCAATCCACAGGTGCTAAGCAACCATTCTGGATTTCTGCGGCTGATGGGGGTCTTCTTACATTTGCAGGTTTATGGGAAAGTTGGGTATCAAATGGCGGTGATAATCTACAAACATGTACTATAATAACTACTAGCGCTAACAATAGTTTATCTAATATACACGGTCGTATGCCTGTTATTATCGGGCCAGATAATTTCAATGCTTGGTTGAAAAGTGATTACAGCTCAATCCAATCATCAACTATTACAACTGATCTTTTAAGAAGTTCTCCTGATGCGGTAACATTAGCATGGCCAGTTTCAAGAATGGTTAATAATATCTCTAATGGAGGAGCTGATCTAATTTCTCCTGTTGATTTATCATTAGAAAATAACGATCAATATAAACCCCAACTTAATAAGCAAGGCAAATTGTTTCCGTTTTGATTTTTATAACTATTTATGGGTTTATATTTTAGATTATTAGGTTTTATTTAGTATAGGTAAAAACCATCTTGCATTACTTCCATTAAACGACCACTTCATTAATTTTTAAATATTTAGAAAGTATACCCATAGTCTATTTAGTTGATAAAGGGCTATCCATATTCGACTTATGGTTTGATATAGAGGTTTTTGTAATAAAACTGAATAATTAGTGATTTGGATTGATTATGACTAATGTGTCATTCTTATATTATCAGGTTTTGAGTGTGTTTTTTCTGTAAAAAAATAATTAGAACTTATCTGAATGTACGATGATGTCTAACATCTCCTTTGCTACAATTATTCTTGCCGCTGGCCTTGGCAAGCGAATGAAATCTAATCATTCAAAGGTAATGCATAAGATAGCTGGGCAACCAATGATATTGCATCTACTCAACACTCTAGAATCAATTTCTCCGGAGAGTGTAACTATAGTTGTCGGAGAAGATATGGATGAAGTGACTAACATCTTAACTCCTTATCATGTGTGTATTCAACCCGATCGTTTAGGTACTGGTGATGCGGTAAAGGCTACGTATGAACTTCTTAAAGATTTTATAGGTCCGGTTCTTATTCTGTTTGGCGATACACCTATGGTTAAAAGTGAGACAATGTTTGCCTCAGTTAAAGCATGTTCAAAAGGAGCAGACGTGGTAGTTGTTGGCTTTCAGTCTGATAATCCCAAAGATTATGGTAGGTTGGTTACTGATAACAAAGGGAATTTAATTAAAATAGTTGAGTCGGTTGAAGCTAGTGATGAACAACTAGAAATTAGTCTATGTAATTCTGGTCTAATGGTGATATCCGGAAGGCACATGTTTGATCTGCTTATGAATTTAAATTCGCAGAATAAAAAGGGTGAATATTATTTGACTGATATAGTAAGTATCGCTCGAAATAGGGGGTTAAAAACTGTGGTTGTGGAAGCAGAGGAAGTTGAACTAATGGGTATTAATAGCAGAGATGAATTATCTATTGCTGAAGCTAATCTTCAAAAAAAATTACGTAAAAATGCTATGGAAAATGGCGTTACATTAGTTGATCCTACATCAGTGTGGTTATCCTATGATACGGTTTTAGGTCGTGATGTAATTATACATCCGAATGTAGTATTTGGAAAAGGCGTTACTATTGGAAACGGTGTTGAGATAAAGTCTTTTAGTCACATTGAGGGAACAACTATTGATACAGGTGCTATAATTGGACCATTTGCGAGACTGAGGCCTGGATCTGAGATAGGTTGTGATGCAAAAGTTGGAAATTTTGTTGAGATCAAGAACACAGTTCTTGGACCCCGATCTAAGACAAATCATCTCAGCTATATAGGCGATGCCAATGTTGGCTCAGACACTAATATAGGTGCTGGAACTATTACCTGTAATTACGATGGCTTCAATAAACATCAGTCAATAATTGGAAATAATACTTTTATTGGTTCTAACACTGCATTGATCGCCCCCATTAACATTGGTGATGGTGCTGTGGTAGCTGCAGGAAGCACTATAAGTCGTGATGTTATGGCTGGTTCACTTGCTTTGGGTCGTGCTGAACAAGAAGAAAAAAAGGGTTGGGCTATATCTAACAAAAATAAACAAAAACAGCTAAGCACTCCTCAAAAGCCTAAGAGATAGTTACGAAATGTGCGGTATTATTGGTATTTTAGGAATAGAAAATGTCGTTTCTCAACTGATTTTTGGTCTTAAGCGGCTTGAATATAGGGGCTATGATTCAGCTGGGTTGGCAACATTAGTAAATGGACGCATAGAACGAAGACGTGCAGAAGGAAAAATAGAAAGATTAGAGGCTGAATTAAATTCAAATTCCTTAAAAGGGGATGTTGGTATTGGACACACTAGATGGGCAACTCATGGCGCTCCTAATAAAGTAAACGCCCATCCTCATGCAACTGATAGGGTGGCTGTAGTTCACAATGGAATTATAGAAAACTTTCAAGCTCTTCGTCTTGAACTTGCATCGAGTGGTTATAATTTTGAGAGTGATACTGATACAGAGGTAATAGCTAAATTAATTACTAGAGAACTAGATAATGGGGCTACAACAAGGCAAGCGGTAGCTAGAACATTACAGCGACTGGAGGGGGCATTCGCTCTAGCAATTATTTTTGCTGGTGAACATGATATGATGGTTGGAGCGCGGCGGGGGAGTCCACTTGCTATAGGGTACGGCGAAGGTGAGATGTATTTAGGTTCTGATGCCCTAGCACTTGCGCCACTTACAAAACGAATTTGTTATTTAAAAGAGGGCGATTGGACTTTAATTACCTCTCAAGGAGCTAAAATATTTAATGATGAGAATGTATTAGTTAACCGTGAAATTTGTGAGACTCAATTATCGGGTGCGCTAATTGGTAAAGGTAATTACGATCATTTTATGCAGAAGGAAATTTTTGAACAACCAGCAGTTGTGGGAGATACTCTTCAGAGCTTTATAAATGCCAATACATTAGAAGTTTC
>Ga0114932_10000309_pt1 | contig 58072 bp, 50 predicted proteins | sample 2SBtaG_2_FD_87286 | JGI IMG/M metagenome (GOLD analysis project Ga0114932, IMG submission 87286) | Deep subsurface microbial communities from Kolumbo volcano to uncover new lineages of life (NeLLi) - 2SBTROV12_ACTIVE470 metaG | ecosystem: Environmental > Aquatic > Marine > Volcanic ...
CCCGGTGGTCCTCCCTTTAATGGTGGTGACGGTTCTGGCGATGGCCAGCTCGATGGCGGACCGGGTCTGTTCAGCTCTGCCGTGGCCTACGCCCGGCGTACGCCCCTGCCAAACTTCATGGGAGCTGCCGGTCAAGGGCCTTCGGCGTCGGACCAGCACCAGTTCATCCAGATCGAGTTTCCTTTCGACCTCGAGATCGCCAGCCTTTTCGATGCCAGCAAGCCGTTCAACAGTTTCCTCGGCGACTCGGCAACGGGGCTGCCCACGGTCGTGATCCAGAATCACCGCATCGAGCGGCTGAACGGCACCGACACGACGAATATCGTGGACCAGCTCCCTGTTGACGTGACAGGTGTGGCAATCATCGGCGGTGTGACGTCCATCCCCAACCCTGCCGGTGGCTTCACCACGGTCCATGAGTCTTCGCTGGACCCCACGGGGACCAACGACTCGTTCATTCCTGCTGGTGCTCGGGCGCTGATCGGGCGGCCCAACGTGCTCACCTTCATCGCCCATGAGAACCCGGTGGTTCTCGCTGGCACCACCGTGCCGTCCACCCTCGGGCACATTGATGGTGCGGGCAACCTGATCCTTCCTGACCCCACCGCTGCCGGTGGCTTCGGTGGTCGCGTGTTGGGAGCCAACACATCCGTCCCCGGGTCGGTGAACGACTTCAACAGCTTCGGCGGGCCACCAGCGAACCTGTCGGCCCACGTGGGTTTCATCAGCTTCCTGATCTCTTCTCTGAGGACGAGCGCCGGCGACACGGTCGAAGACGCCTACTTCCACTCCTATGAGATGAGTCAGGCGGACGTGGGCAAGGACCCCATGGCCGTGCTCAGCCAGGACCCAGGACCCACCGCGTCCGGCGCCACGGACATCCGCACTTTCAGTCGTGGGCCGGCCATCACGGTGAACTCCGTGGGCTCGGAGCCGTCCATCGACGTCCTGCCCGAATACGAGCTTGGCTCGGTGATCAACCCCGCCAACCTCGCCTCCCTGGGTCCTGTCGACCCGGCGCCCGGCAGCGATGCCACCAACGTGATCTCCACGCGCAGCAAGTTCCGCATCGACTTCGATAAAGAGGTCGTGCCGAACTCAGTGGGCTTCTCCCGCCAGTACACGATTCATTCCGTGCCAGGCAAGGGCATCGTCTTCCCGTTCAATGGCAACACCCGTCCGATCAAGAGTCCTGCGGGGCTCTTCCAGCTCAACCCCATCGCGGCCCCCCTCGCACCCAGCATCTTCCTGGCTGTGAATCAGGGCGCGACGGTGCCGGTCAACGATCTCAAGACCAAGGCTGGCGGCAACAACTTCGATGACGGCAGCAACATCGGCACCCTGCCCAACGGCCTCTACCCAGGGATCTTCAACACCCTGGCCACCCTGCCCCGAGGCGTGGTGCCGTGCGACATCTACCCGGTCAACCAGAACAACCTGCAGGCCTACATCATCGAGCCTCTCGTCGATCTGCCCCCCGGGTCGGTCGTCACCCTCGGTGTCTGCCGTCAAGGCCTGGGCATGACCAACAACTTCTTGTCTTCAACCTACATCGAAGACCCCACGGCCTTGAACGCCATGCCCAGCGCCGTCCTGGCGACGAACCATGGCAACTTCACCCGTTCCGGCACGGTCTTCACTCCCTTCCAAGACCTGACCCCTGTGGGTCTGGGAGACACGGCCGTGGCCGCCAAGCAGGCCATCATCGGCAACCACACCGTGATCAAGGTGAACGCCGGTCCCATGGACCTGGATGGCAAGCTGTTCTTCGGCGGCACCAGTGGCGCTGGCGACACCCTGGTCAACGGCATCACCCAGGATGACAACAGCACGGGTGGATGGAACGTCTGCCGGACTTTCCAGGTGGGAGTCAACCTGCAGGAGGCCTACGTCAACGTGCCCGTGGCGCCCCAAGCGCTCATGGCCGCTTTCGCTGACGGCCTGGGAGTGCTCGACCTCAGCGGCACCGGCTTCAACACCAATGCGCCCGGTGGCGGCCAAGACAACGTGGGCAGCGAGAACATGTTGATCGTCAGCAAGTTCTTGAACCAGGCGACCACTGGCAACTCGACCCACTTCAACTGGAACAACTCCGGGTCGTTTGCCCAAGGTAGCCACGTGCGGGCCTTCGGCATCATCTCCCGCTACTCCAGCGGTGGCTGCAACTGCAACCCCACGAGCATTGAGTCAGAGTTCTCCACGGGTGCGGCCGTAGCCACCGGCAGCCTGACACCCACGCCCGGTGTCAATGAGGGCTCGTCTGGCTATGAGACCATGGCCAAGAACTCCTTCGGCAGCCAGCTGCTGACGAGGCCCTCCGAGCTGACCCAGCCCCGGGACATCGTCTTCGGTGACTTCCTCGACGTGGTCTATGTCGACGACGAGAACCCCTTCTCGGTGGCGGCCCTTCACCGGACGTTCAACACGCCCACGCAGACCGGTGTGCTGACCAACAACATCTCTGATCCGCCCATTCCGAACCCTCCCCCGATGAAGTTCCCCGTGGGTCTGAACTTCACCGCGGTGCAATTTGATCAGTCCGACCTGACCCGGGCTCCCTTCCTGATTGAGTCCAGCGAGGTCTTCGCCAGCGACACCTTCATTCAGTTCGAGGACGGCACGGGCGTGACACCCTTCGGCGGCATCATTCCGATGAACTCGCTGATTCAGCTGAACCCCACGTCAAACGCCAGCTCCACCAGCAACTTTGACGCTCCTCACCTGCCGAACCCTGGATTCCCCAGCCCGTTCGCCGGTGAGAACCAGAAGTTCATCAACTACGTGCAGACCGGGCCCATGCCCAAGTCGACCACGGCGGGCGCGGTGGTGCTGGCCACGCTGAACCAGGCGGCCATCAACTCAGCCCACCCCGGTGGTCTGGTGGCGCCCCTGTACCAGACCCGGCAGCAGATCGGCAACTTCCTGTTCGTCACCGATGGCCTGAACAAGAAGCTCCACGCCGTCAACACGAACAACATGAAGGTCATTCAGTCTCTCGACCTGCCCGACCCGTTCGGCATGGGCCTGAGTTCTGACCTCGATCTGCTGTTCGTCAGCAATGAGGGCGACAACTCCGTCTCTGTGGTCGATGCAGACCCACGCTCTGCCACGTTCATGACCGAGGTGCGCCGTGTGCCAGTGGGTCAGGGCCCCCGTGGTGTGTGTGTCAGCCCCGACAACGAAGACGTCTTCGTGCTCAACCGTCTGGGCAATAGCATCAGCATCCTGGACATGGCCACCCAGACCGTGCGCAACACGTTGACCGACTCAGGCATCGATCGGCCCAACGATGTGGCCATGGGTATTCGCGAGGTTTCTGGTGGCATCGCCTTCCAGAGCGGCACCTACCACGGCTTCATCTCGAACGGTGGAGGTGACAACGTTCTCGTCTACGAGGGTGGCCCGTCAGGCCAGGCGGGCATCGGCTTCGACAACATCCTTGGAGATGTGAAGCCCAATGACCCCATCGTCGTAGGACAGCCGCTGCTTCTGGGCATGGAGGACCCCCGCGGTCTCACCTTTGACCCCGTGGCCCCGCTCGACGCTTTCGGCGGCACCATTGGTTGTTTCGTCGCCCACCAGGATCCCATCTCTGGGCGGGCGATGGTCAGCCGGATCGCCTACACAAAGGACACCCAGCCGGGGCAAGTGACGATCAACTCCCAGTCCAGCGCGCCATCCTTTGGTGAGAAGATCTTCGAGGTCACACAGCAGTACCTCTCGCCCAGCACCGGCACGGCCTTTGACGTGGCACTGCCCGACTACCGTCGGGAACTGCTCCAGGAGTCGAACTTCGGCACGAACTTCAACCTGTACAACGCAGGCGCGACCTTGGTCGTCATCGCTGGCCTCCAGTTGCCCCGCAACGCCAAGTACCCACAGGCGGGTGTGGCCACCGGCGGCGTGGTCAGCAACGTGGCGCGGTGGGATCCCGACCGGCTCTACCTCACCAGTGCTGGCAAGCGCATCGATGTCTTCGACATCGTCACCGGGCAGCTGCTGAAGACGATCCCCACCAGTTCGGACGTCACCAGGCTGACCAGCTACTTCGAGCAGTAAGCCAGCGACTCACGCTGTCTCACCCTGGCCGGTCCTCACTCGTGGGGGCCGGCCAGGTCTGTATTCCGGGCCTCTGGTCGCATAGGCTCGCCGCAGTCGGGTTGCCTTGCGGGCGACCGCTGAGCCAGAGGGCGTGCTGTGGCGGCAACAGAACGAGAGGCATCCACGGGCCTGGCGCTCTACCTGGAGTCCAGCCGTCGCATTGGACCGTCCGTGGCCCTGGTCCTCCCGCTGCTTTTCGCCCACGAGTTGGCGGTCGCCCTGCTCGACCCTCCTGTGCGCAACAGCGCTGACCAGGTGGTGACCACGTTGATGAGCCAGCTGCCCCACGAGATGCTCCCGGCCCTGCGCTGGGTCGGTGTGCTGGGCTTGCTCACACTCCTCGTCTGGCGTCGCCCCCAACGTGACGATCGCCCGGCGTTGGTGCTCGGCGAAGCCCTGGTCTGGGCGGTCTGCCTGGGCCCCCTCGTGGGCACCATGGTCGGGGGCATCGGCCTCTCAGGCGCGGCCCGTTTCGGGGACAGCTCCGGCCCGCTCTGGCAGGCCATGCTGCTCAGCGTGGGCGCCGGCCTGTGGGAGGAGATCGCCTTCCGCTTGGCACTCCTCGGCGGTCTGGCCCTGTTCTTGAGGCGGATCGCCCGCTGTTCGCCAGGCCTCTCCCTGGTGCTGGCTGTTGCCGTATCCGCTGTGACCTTCTCGCTCTACCACCATCTGGGTGAGGGCGGAGAGCCCTTCGCCTTCGGGCCTTTCGTGTTTCGCGCCCTCGCCGGTACAATCCTCGGCGTTCTCTTCGCCCTGCGAGGGTTCGCCGTCGTGGTCTACATGCATGTCTTCTACGACTTGCTCTGCGACCTGCGCGTAGCCTTCGCCTCATAGGATACCGCCATGACTGGTCGCGTACTCGTGGCCCTGACCGGCGCATCCGGCACAATCTACGGCGTGCGGGTTGTGCAGCGCCTGGCTGAGCACAAGATCCCCTGCGACGTCGTGCTCTCGAACGCCGGCCGCAAGGTCTTGGCCATCGAGCATGGTCTCACCTCAGACGTGGAGAGCTGGCTCGATGACTACGACGCGCCTGACTGTCGCGTGTGGGCCCTCGATGAGATCACCGCTCCTGCGGCCAGCGGCTCCACCGCGCCCCAGGCCATGGTGATCATCCCCTGCTCGATGGGCACGGTGGGGCGGCTGGCGGCGGGGCTCTCGTCCAATCTCATCGAACGGGCGGCGGACGTGATGATCAAAGAGCGGCGCCCCCTGGTGATCGTCCCCAGAGAGACGCCCTTCTCGTCGCTGCACCTGGCCAACCTGCTGAGCCTCTCTGAATGGGGGGTGCGAGTCGTCCCGGCCATGCCCGGCTTCTACGCTCAACCCCAGACCGTCGAGGACATGATCGCCTTCGTCGTCGACCGGGCGCTCTCAGCGGCGGGCTTGGAGTTGCCTCTCCGGCAACGGTGGCGGGGCGGCGACCTCCCCGAGAGTGACCCATCGTGAGCACCGCCGCGCTGACAGGCATTCTCGCCGACATCAAGATCGCCCACTCGATCTTCGCCCTGCCCTTCGCTGCCATCGGCCTGCTGGTCGGCACCCGGGGCCAACCTCCCGGATGGCGGCTGTCCCTCGCCGTGCTGGCCGCCATGATCCTGGCCCGCTCCGCAGCCATGGGCTTCAACCGCCTCGTGGACCACCGCTTCGATGGGAGCAATCCGCGCACAAGTCAGCGCGCCCTGCCCTCGGGCCGAGTGAGCCGTGCGGCCATGACCGCCTTCGTGGTCACCTGCTCGGTGGGCTTCCTCTTGGTGGCCGGCTCCCTGGGCCAGCTCTGTCTCGCGCTGTCGCCCCTCGTCCTCGCCGTGCTCTTCGCCTACTCCCTGGCCAAGCGCGTCACCTCTCTGGCTCATGGCGTGCTCGGCTTCGCCCTGGCCCTGGCGCCCCCCGCGGCCTACCTGGCAGCCAGGGGTTCGATCGAGGGGGACGTGACAGCGGTACTCTGGTTTGCCACCGCTGTGCTGCTCTGGGTCGCGGGCTTCGACATCATCTATGCCTGCCAAGACGTGGAGCACGATCGCAAGCTCGGACTCCACGCCCTGCCTGCCACCATGGGCCCTGACAAGGCGCTCATCCTCTCTCGATGGATGCATGCGGGCATGGTGGCCTGCTTGATGGCAGGTGCCCAGGCACTGCACCTGGGCATGCTCACGGCCCTGGGTATCGGCGCCACCGGTCTCATGCTGATCGTCGAACATGGCCTGGTCCGCGGGGGGCGGCTCGACCGGATCAACGCGGCCTTCTTCACCGTGAACGGCGTGGTGGGCCTGGTGTTCTCGGCCTGTGTCAGCTCTGAACTCGTGCTACGGGCTGACCAGCTGTGGCCATGAAACGGCAAGGCTTCCTCGACGTCTGGGCCGCAGGGCTCGAGGCTCTGAAGGGCGGGGAACTCCCGGCGCTCACGGTGATCGCAGGCGAGGAGCCCTTCGTCAAGGAGCGGCTCATCGACGCCGCCGTCCAGGGCTTTGGTGGTGACCTGGAGACGTTCGCGCAACGCCCTGGCGAGGGAGATCGGCAGGCCTTGCAGCGGCTGCTGGACACCTGGGCCACCTCGAGCCTCTTTGGCTCAGGCCAACTCATCGTGGCCCGCGATGTCGGCTCCCTGCTGAAGGGCAAGCTGTCCGCCACCTTCGAAGAGGTGGTGAGCAAGGGCAGCCCTCCGAACCGGCTGCTGCTCACGGTCCCGGCCCTCGACGGGCGCAGCAAGCTGGCCAAGCGCATCAAGAAAGAGGGCGGGCTGACCTCCTTGCCGCCCCTGCGAGACGGGCCGCCCCCTTGGCACACAGGGGGCCCGTTTCTCGAGACCGACCTGAACACCTGGATCGTCGCGGAGGCCAGCCTGGTGGGGCTCTCCGTTTCGCTCACCGTGGCCAACGAGCTGGCCTTGCGCATCGGCAATGAGCCCGGACGCATCGCCCAGACCCTGGGCCGCATGGTGGTGCTCCTCGACGGCAAGACCACTCTCGACCTTCAGACCGTGACTGCCTACGTGCCCCGCTCGAGCGTGCGCCTTCTGGCCAGCTACGAAGACGCGCTGCGGACCGGTGACGTGACCGCCGCCCTGCAACTCGTCGATCGTATGAAGCACGACGGTGTCTTCGACCCGTTCATGAAACTGGTGACCGGGCCCGCCGTCGCAGACACGATCTTGCGCGGGCTCACGGCCTCGCTCTCACGGGAGTTGACCGCTCACGAACGCCTGGGGCCAGCACTGGTTGCGGCCCTCCAGCATCCGCCGTGGAAACGCTCCGCCGATCAGACAGCCGCCCTCGACGAGGCCCTGGGCAAAGGCGGGCGCAGGGTCTTCTTGGAACGGGACCTGCGCCGCTCTCCTTCCGAGGCCGTGGCTGCCGCATTCACCACGGCCCTGAAGGCGCTGCGCAACCTGCGCGATGGCGCCGGCCTGTCCCTTCATGTGATCACGGTTCAGCTGGCCCGGGCCTTTCAGACCGGCGCGGGGAGGGCGCGACGTTGATTCAATCTCTGCCTCAAGAGGTCGTCGACCGCATCGCGGCGGGCGAGGTGGTCGAGCGCCCTGCGGCCGTGGTGAAGGAACTCATCGAGAACGCACTCGATGCTGGCGCCAAACAGCTCGACGTGGTCATCGAAGGTGGGGGGCTGACGCTCATCCGTGTGGCCGACGATGGCTCTGGTATTTCTGGTGCAGACCTGCCCTTGGCCTTTGGCTCCCACGCCACGTCCAAGCTCTCAGACGTAGACGATCTGTTTCACATCGCCAGCTTCGGCTTTCGCGGTGAGGCGCTCAGCAGCATCGCCGCTGTGTCCCGCTGCCGCCTGACCACCTCGACCACCAACGACGGCTCGGGATTGCGTGTGGATTGCATGGCCGGCGAGTTGAGCGAGGCCGCCCCCGCGGCAGCCCCCAAGGGCACGGTCGTCGAGGTGCGCGACCTGTTCTACAACACCCCGGCGCGACGGGCGTTTCTGGGTGCCACCAGCACAGAGGCTGCGAAGTGCCGAGAGGTCTGCAGCGCCCTCTCCCTGGTGAACCCGGGCGTGCGCTGGAAGGTCACCGTCGACGGACGCCTGCGCTTCTCCAGTGACGGCGCGGACGCCCTCTCTCGTCGCATCGAAGCGGTCTACGGACGGGAGTTCTCCAGCCAGCTGATCCCCGTCAAGCAAACAGAAGAGGCCCTCTCGGTCGAGGGCATGATGACCTTGCCCGCCGCGGCTCGCCCCCGTCCTCGGGCGCAGCAGCTCTTCGTCAACGGTCGCCTGATCAAGGACCGGGGCGTGCTCGCGGCGGTGCGCGTGGCCTGCAAGGACTTTCTACCCGGGTCGCTCCAACCCGCTTGGGTCTTGCAGCTCACCGTCGACCCCCTGCGCCTGGACGTGAACGTCCACCCCACCAAGGCCGAGGTGCGTTTTCGCGACAAGGACAAGATCTTCCGCCTGGTGCGCAGGGCCTGCCGCCAGGCACTGCTCGCTGCTGACCTCTCGCCACGAGTGCGCGCCGAGCACCTCGGTCTGGACCGCCCGCCGAGCACGGACCCTGCCGCCAGAAACCCACGGGCCGACTCACTGTCGTCGATCCCCACGGCAACGTCTGCGCCATCGCGGTCGCCCGCATCCCATCCCGTCGAGCGACCCTGGCCCGCAGATCAACCGCTGCCTGCTGAAGGAGACAGCGCCCACCATGAGCTGCCCTTCGCCGGCGCAGTGAGCGAGGGCCAGAGCCAGCCCCTCACCACCCAGGGCCGACTCCCGGGCGACGTACGGGCGGCGGCCCGCTTTCTGCAGGTGCTCGACACCTACATCCTCTACGACAGCCCCGACGGTCTGATCCTGGTCGATCAACACGCGCTGCACGAACGCATTCTCTACGCCGATCTGCAACGCCAGCTCGCGGCGGGAGAGATGACGCGCCAGCGGCTGTTGCTGCCAGAGACCGTGCGCCTCTCACCCAGTGAGTTCGACGCCACGGTACAGCTCACCGAGGACCTCCATCGCATGGGCCTGGAGGTCGCGCCGTTCGGCAACGACACCGTGGCCATCTCCGCTGTCCCTGCGGTGTTGCGCGGCGAGAGCCTGACCGACTTGCTGCGCTCTCTGATCGACCCGCCGGACGTCCACGGCGGCATTCCCCATGGCCTCGACCGGCGCCTGTTCACCATGGCCTGCCACGCGGCGGTGAAGGCGGGAGACCCCCTGAACGAAGAGGAGATCGCCGCCATGCTCAAGCAGGGTGAACTCCTGGAGCATGACAGCACCTGTCCTCACGGACGGCCCACGCGCCTGCTCATTGATCGCACCGAGCTAGAGCGCCTGTTCAAACGCAGCGGCTTCTAGCCTGCAGATCTAGCCAGCCTCGGCGTCAGGACGTCAACGCCGCAGACGCCGGCCAGCCGCCCAGCTGGCACACCGGTACGTGCCGGCCCGGTCATCAACCGTCGTCGTTCTCGGCTCGTTCGGGGACCTCGAACATCTGGAGGTCGAGGGGCTTGCCCAGGTCGAACACAGGCAGGCCCTGATCGTCGCTGATCAGTCCGAGGGTGGCCACCAGATCATCCCGCTCGTCGAGCAAGCGAATGGTCAGGGGCACGATGAGATCGTCGGCGTTACGAGCATGGCGCGAGAGCACCATCTGCCAGACCTGCGGTTGCACACGACCGATGGTCGAGAGTTCGATCCGGTGAACGTAGTGGGTCTCGGCGTCGATGGACAACTTGATGTCTACCAGCGGCGCTGGGTCTCCCGGCCTCGGGGGAGGGGCGTTCAGGTCCGGGCCGAAGATCACGTCGGGCAGCGTGCCCCGCACCACGTCGACCTCCCGATCATCACCCAGGCGCCGACGGCTGGGGACGTTCAGGGTCTCACGGGCCACGAAGCGGGCGTCGCTCAACTGCTCCATCAAGCCGTCGACGGAGATCACGTCGAGAATCAAGCGGGTCAGCTCGAGCTGCTCACGCTCCAGGGCCAGATCCGTGTGAAACGTCTCGGGATCGTCGCTGTAGAGGGTCACCTGGCCGTCCCGGTTGTCTCGCATCCAGAAGACCTGCCCGTCGAAGCCCACCGAGCTGTCGCTACGCGCGAGGGTCTCGGTGCGGCGGGTGAGCATGCGCTCGGGAGAGCGCCCGTAGAACCGCTCGACCTCCACGGAAAAAGTCCCGCTGCCCTCTGGCTTGCGCGCGGTCACTGAGAAGAGACCATGGAGGCTGCCAGGCCGCGGCAGGGCCGTCTCGCCCCGCTGGGCAACGGCAGCCGCCGTCAGAATCTCCTGGGCTCGCTCTTCGTTTGAGAGCTCGTCCAGTCCGGGCAGCAGCAAGGCAAGGAAGAGAAGCATCGTCGACATCACGGACTCCACCGTAGAAGGGAAGCCCCCCAGGGGCAACGGCGTTGTGTTCGGTCGCCTCGCTCCCTGGTTGATCGCTGCCTGCGCCTTGCTGCCGTACCTGGCGGTGCGCAACTACCCCCACGTGCACGATGACCACCTGCTCCGCGGCCCCACCAGCCTGGCCGTGGACGAGCGGGTCGACTGGGGCACCTTGCTCAGCGGCGATTTCTTCGGCACCTTCGAGCAGCCCACGGGAAACACGGCCTTCTGGCGCCCGCTGGTCCTGGCCACCTATCGCTGGGAGCACCAGCTGGCTGGCGAGTCCAGCGCGGGTTTCGCCTGGCTCGGGCACGTGGTCACCCTGCTCTGCCATCTCGCCGCCAGCCTGGGCCTGTGGCGCCTGGTTCTGGCACTGGGGCTCGGACCGCCGTCTGCCCTCCTCGCCGCCGCCTTGTTCGCGCTCCATCCCCTGCACGTCGAGTCCGTCGCCTGGATCAGCGGTCGCACCGACGTCCTGGCCACTGCCCTCTGCTGGTGGGGGACGGCCTGGTGGATCGAACGGAAGGGCAGCTGGCCCGCTGCCGTCGCGGCCGTGCTGGCCTTTGCGGCAGCGCTGCTGAGCAAGGAGCCCGCCCTGGTGCTGGTGGGCAGCGCCGCGCTTCTGGCTCGCTGCCAGGGCATGCCTTGGCGTCGAGCGCTGGCAGCTCCCGCCCTGGCCATCGTGGCGACACTGATCCTCCGCGCAGGCGTCTTTGGTCTCTCGCCGCAGATCTCCGAGGCTGGCTACATGGGTCCAGAGTCTCCCGCCCATCGCTGGTGGACCTGGGCAGCGATCCTGCCGGACATGCTGCGCTTCACGGTCTGGCCCGATGCCGCCTCGCCCATCCACCCGGTGGCGGCGGCGACCGGGTGGGGCTCCCCAGGAGTCCTGGCAGGGTTGGCCGCTCTGCTGCTGGTCGTGGCGGCGTCCCTGTGGACCTGGCGACGCCGAGAGGCTCCCTTGGTGCTGGCCGCGACCCTGACCCTGGGCACCCTGCTGGTGCTCGCACCGTGGACCCGCTTCGCCATGGGCTTCGACGACGTGGCTGGGCCCTTGTATGACCGCTACCTCTACGCCATGGCCGCGGCCCCTGGGCTGATCCTCTGTACCGTCCTGGCCAGGTGGCTTCAGCCCGGTGCCTGGCGATCGCTGCTGGCCGTCGCCCTTTGCGCCGTGACCCTGGGACCAGCCACAGCCCGCCGAGCGCAGATGTGGGCCTCAGGAGAGTCCTTCTCACGGGCGGGTCTGGCCGTGGCTCCCGGCTCGGCCAACATGTGGACCCAGCTGGGCTCGGCCCAGCTCGAGATCCTGCGCAACCTCGGCGAGGTGCAGGCTGGGACAGCGGCGGTAGAGAGCTTCGAGCAGGCCCTGGCCCTCGACCCTCAGCACCGCTTCGCAGCCCTCAACCGTTTCATCACCCTGGCCATCTTGCGCCGCGAGCCTGAAGCCCGGGCGGCTGCAGAGGCCTTGCTGGCCCAACGCGGCACAGACCCGGGGGTGCTCCACAACGTGGCGGGTTGGCATGCGTCCAGGGGACGCTTCGAAGCCGCCGCCCAGCTCTACGAGCGAGAACTCATGGGTGGCTCAGCCTTGCCAGGCGCCATGGACGCCTTGAACGCCTGCGTGGAGGCCCTGGCCGCTGAGCGGCAGGCAGCAACAGACCGTTCGCCGAACGCAAACGGAGAGCCCCTTGCTCCTGCAGTGGGTGGGGGCTGATGCCCCGCGCCTCGAGAGATGCTGGTGCCGAAGGGGGGACTCGAACCCCCACTGGGTTAACCCCAACTAGACCCTGAATCTAGCGCGTCTACCAATTCCGCCACTTCGGCACGTGCAAGTAGCAAGCGGCGGATTGTAGGAACCGTCCGATCTGGCGCAAGCCATTGTCCAAACCTTCTGGGCGGCGAGAATGGGGGGCATGAAGCGGACAAGCGAGAAGGTCGCCTGCGTGAACCGCAAGGCGCGCTACGACTTCGAGATCATCGACACCATCGAAGCTGGCCTGGTGCTCAAGGGCTCGGAGGCCAAGGCCCTGCGCGAGGGCAAGGGCAACCTGGTAGATGCCTACGCCTTGCTCAGCAAGGGCAGCCCGATCCTTCATGGCTTCGAGATCTCGTGCTATAGCCACGACAACGCTGGCGACATCCCCAGCCGTCGGTCTCGTGGGCTCCTGCTTCACCGCGCTGAGATTCGTCGGCTGAAAGCCCGGCTGCACGAGAACGGCCTGACCCTGGTGCCCTTGCGGGTCTACTTCAAGGGCCCTTGGGCCAAGGTCGAGCTGGGGCTGGCCCGAGGCAAGCGCAAGACCGACAAGCGCCAGGCCTTGCGGGCCAAGGCGGTCCAGCGTGACGTCGACCAGGCCTACCGCCAGCGCCGCTAGGGTGGGCCTGTGATACAGTAAGGCGCTGTTCTTCGGGGGCGATTTGGCTTCGACCGAGTTGCTGACTTCCCCGGGTGGCGTGCCGAGGTGCCAGGTGGCCTCGTAAAACCCCTGGAAAACTTTAGCTGGCAACAACAGCTACGCTTTGGCTGCCTGAGATACGGTAGCCCGTCGCCCTACTCCGAGCCTGCCGGGGTAGGGGGGCGTCACTTGCAGGCTGGTCTGGCTCACTCTGCTTGCGGTGAGCCAGGCGAGATTCAGCGAGCTGGCCGAGGCGGGATCCTGTCGATGGGAGCCCGGCGAGGCGAGATCCAAACCATCGACTACGCACGTAGAGGCTCTTGGAAGGGCGCTTTGGGACGCGGGTTCGATTCCCGCCGCCTCCACCACATCTTCTTCTAAAGCTGCCCGACGTCAGGTTGGGCGGTGCCCAGGCACGGCGAAGCTCTTGAAGGGCACGATGACGTGCAGATAATGCTCAGGCTGCCGACACCGGATCCACCCCATCGATGCCCAGACTCAGCCTGCCAAGCCTCTTGATCGTGGGCGCAGGCCTCGCCTTGTCGGCCTGCACCTCGCCCAGCGCTCATCGCCAGGCCATCGAGGCCACGAGCCAGGCCTGGTACAGCGAGGTCCTGCCCGACGACCAGGAAGAACTGCTGGACCATATCCGCGGTCTGGCAGACCTGGGGCCGACCGGCGACGACTGGCTGGTGAGCCTGACTCTGCTCTCTCAGGTCGCCTTTGAGAACCCCTCTGGCCTGGTGCGTGCCGAGGCGCTGCGAGCCGCCTGGGCATTGGCGGCCGACCTGCCTGCCGAGGCCATCCCCCAAGAGGACCTGCCACTCGACGTGTACCGGGCGACCATAGAGCGCTTCGACGCTCTAGAACTTGGCGACAGGGCCGAGGATCGCGAAGAGCTGCTGGCCGTTGCCCGTGATCTGAGCAGCTACCGCTTCGCTCCCCATGCCGATCCCAGGCTGCGGCACCTGCCTCTCGACCTGGCGGCCATGGTGGCGTCCAGGGCCAGCTGGGAGGACGACCTGGCTCTGCGCGAGGCCTTCTCCCTCGCCCCAGGGTCGGCCCGCCACGCCCTCTCGCTCATCACGCTCTACGCCGCTGACGACATAGACCCGGCCGTCAGAGAAGAGTCCCTGCGAGCGGCTCGCCATCTCCATGATCTGGCGGCCCTGAACCTGATCACCGGTGCGCTCACCCTTGAAGATCACGCCCAGGTCCTTCTTGCCGCGGTCGAGAGTCTCGACGAGCTGAGCACCAGGGTGCATCGCAGGGACGTTCTGAGCACCCTCAGTCAGGTCAGGCAGGGCAGCGACCTGGCCCTGCGTCAGGCGGCGGATGCCCTGGCCCAGAAGGTGAGCCCTTGAAGATCGTCCTGCTTGACCAGCCCCTGAACTACGACGGTCTCCAGCTGGCCACCTCATTCGTCGATAGCCACTGCCCGGAGTCAGACAGAGACTCGGTCATTCTGTTCGAGGGCGAGGCCGATGTGCCCGTAGAACACCTGGTCGACCTCGAAGACGCCGAGGCAGGCGACGTGATCTACAGCCCCTGGATGGCTCACATCATCATCGAACACCGAGGGATCGACCTCCGTAGCGGAGTGCTGGCCCAGCGCCTGCTGATGCGCCTGCTCGCTCGTTGGCTCGAAGAACGGTCGGGACAGTCTCTGCAGATCCGCGGCGACGACCTCTTCTTGGGCGAGCGCAAACTGACCGTGTCCATCGCCACCACATCGCCCCGGGGCGTGCTCATTCACACCGCCATCAACGTGCACACCGAGAACACGCCTGTTCCCGCAGCTGGTCTGCGCGATCTGCGCGTCCCTGCCCTCGACTTGCTCAAGGCCATTGCCCGACTGTATGCCGACGAAATGGCCTCGGTTGAGCACGCCACCACCAAGGTGCGACCTGCCCTGTGAAACGTTCGTCCCTGATCACGCTGTTCAAGCTCGTCTTCGCCGCCAGCCTCATCTGGTGGGTGGTGGACAGCGCTGGTGGGCCAGCCAAGATCGCCGCCGTGCTCAGCAGCATGGACCGCACCCAGTGGCTCCTGGGCCTGGGCGTTGTCTTCACGGCCAACTGTCTCTCCATGCTGCGCTGGCACTTCTTGATGCAGTCGGTGGGCCTGCACTCGACGCCCTGGTTGGCCCTGCGCCTCGGCTTCATCGGCGTGTTCTTCAACAACGTCGTCCCCGGCCTGACCGGTGGTGATCTGATCAAGGCGGTGTACGTCACCCGCGAGAACCCCCAGCAGCGCTCGGCGGCGGTGGTCTCGGTCATCGTCGACCGCATCATCGGCATCGTCGCCCTCGCACTCATCGCCGCGGTGGTGATCCCCTTCGATCTGGAGCAGTACGGCCAGGCTGCGGTGGGCATCTACGGCTTTCTCTTCGCGGCGTCCATAGGAGCCGTCCTGGCCCTCAGCCGCCGGGCCAAGGTCAAGCTCCGCTCGCTGCTTGAGCGCTTTGGATTCAGCTCGGCCACCCGGGGTGCAGGGGCACTGACCAAGATCGATGAGGCGGTCTCGATGTACCGCGATCGCATGCGTCAGATCGGCGCGGCCCTGGTCATGTCCGTGGCCGTGCACATGCTGATCATCGTGGCCATTTCGATCTTCGCGGGCGCTCTGATCAGCGGCGGCCGGTCCGCGTTGGACACCCAGCCCGTGGCAGAAGCTGCCGTGCGAGAGGTTCAACTGGACGCCTTTGAAGATCTGGGTCTGGACGCCTACTGCTCGGTGATTCCCATCATCATGATCGGCTCGGCAGTCCCGGTGGCGCCCGCTGGCTGGGGTGTGGGCGAGAAGCTCTTCGAGCACTTCTTCACCCTGGCGGGGGTGGCCAAGATCGACGCCGCCACCCTCTCGCTGACCTACCGGCTCACAGCCACACTGGTCTCACTGCTCGGCGGCATCTTGCTGCTTCTGGATCGAAAACGGATCAAAGAGGCCCAGAACGAGCAGCTCGAGTAACGACAGCACCGAGGTGCCGTCTGCCCTGCGGAGTCGTTTTTCTGATTTCCGCTCTGGAATCCGACGACGCCCATGTTAAGTAGGTGTTAGGTATCCAGTCGGTATGGGACGCAGTGGGGGGCAACCCTCCCTGCAGCGTCTTCGAGAACCCTACGCCCGGAACACTCGGAGAGAATCATCAATGGCCTTCGCATCCAAGCAAAGCAACAAGAGTCCCAGCGGCCGGGGGGGCTTCGGCAAGTCCGGCTCCAAGGCAGCCAAGGCCGAGAAGCCGAAGCTCGACGGCGTCGAGATGACCCTGGCCCATATCGAGAAGCAGTTCGGTGAGGGCGCCATCATGCGCCTGGGCGACGCACCAGCCATCGAGATCAAGGGCACGTCTACGGGTTCCCTTTCGCTCGACATGGCCCTGGGCGGCAAGGGGCTCCCAGAGGGCCGTATCGTCGAGGTCTTCGGCCCCGAGTCCTCTGGCAAGACCACCCTGACCTTGCATGTCATCGGGTCCGCCCAGAAGGCTGGGGGCACCTGCGCATTCATCGACGCTGAGCACGCTCTCGACCCGGCCTACGCCAAGAAGCTGGGTGTCGACACCGACGACCTGATCGTCTCCCAGCCTGACAGTGGTGAACAGGCCCTTGAGATTTGCGAGATGCTGGTGCGCAGCGGCGCCTTCTCCGTGGTCGTGGTCGACTCGGTGGCGGCTCTGGTGCCCCGGGCCGAGCTCGAAGGTGAGATGGGTGACAGCCATGTGGGCCTGCAGGCTCGGCTCATGTCCCAGGCCATGCGCAAGCTCACAGGGGCCATCGCCAACAGCGGCACCCTGGTCATCTTCATCAACCAGATTCGCGAGAAGATCGGTGTGTTCTTCGGCAGCCCCGAGACCACCACAGGTGGCAGGGCGCTCAAGTTCTACTCTTCCGTGCGTATCGATATCCGGCGTATCGGCGCGATCAAGGCGGGCGACAAGGTGATCGGCAACCGCACCCGGGTCACGGTGGTCAAGAACAAGATGGCGCCGCCCTTTCGAAAGGCCGAGTTCGACATCATGTTCAACCAGGGCATCTCCTACGAAGGCGACGTGCTCGACCTGGCCATCGAAAAGGACATCGTCAAGAAGGCCGGAGTCTGGATCTCCTACGGGCCTACCCGCATCGGCCAGGGGCGCGAAAAAGCCCGCGACTTCCTGCGCCAAAACGTGGATATTCTGCAGGAGATCGAGGGCAAGGTGCGGGACAGTCTTGCGCCCCCTGCACCAACGCCCCAGAAGACCGAAGGCAAGTCCGAAGCCAAGTCTGAGCAGCCCGCTGCCAAGCCGGCCGCCAAGGCGAGGGCCTAGGCACCACGTCGAGAGCGAGGTCGTTTCCCGGCGCCCCGTGTCCACGAGTCGGCTGCTGACGCGTTCAGCAGCCGACTCGTGGCACAGAAACCAGTTGCCGGAATCCTCGAATGACCATGACTCCCGACGCACTACGCGAGGCCTACCTGAGCTTCTTTGAGCAGCGCGGCCACAGCCGTCATCCCTCAGACTCGCTGGTTCCCCAGGACGACCCGACCCTGCTGTTCACCGGGGCGGGCATGAACCAGTTCAAGGCGATGTTCCTGGGCAAGGGCAACCTGCCATTCTCCAGGGCCACCACCAGCCAGAAGTGCCTACGCATGCCCGATCTTGAGAACGTGGGCCGCACCTCGTCCCATCACACGTTTTTCGAGATGCTGGGCAACTTCTCCTTTGGCGACTACTTCAAAGAGGAAGCCATCGCATGGGCCTGGGAGTTCCTGGGCAAGGTCGGGCTGCCTGCAGATCGTCTGTCCGTCACCGTCTACAAGGATGACGACGAGGCCGAGGCTCTCTGGGTTGACGGCGTGGGCATCGCCCCAGAACGGGTTTATCGCTACGACGAAGACGAGAACTTCTGGCCAGCCTCCGCACCGAGCAAAGGCCCCAACGGGCTCTGTGGCCCATGCTCCGAGATCTACTTCGACTTTCATCCTGAGCAGGGTGACTACCCACCCGGCGGCCCCGGTGTTGATGGTGCCCGTTTTGTCGAAATCTGGAACCTCGTCTTCACCCAATTCGACCGCCTGGACGGTGGCGCCTTGGAGCCTCTACCCCAGCGGAACATCGACACGGGCATGGGCTTCGAGCGCATCCTGCGGGTCGTCGAGTCCGTTGAGTCTGGGGCCAACCTGCCGAGCAACTTTGAGACGGCGCTCTTCGCTCCGTTGCTCGCGGCCATCCACGACCACGTCGGCAAGCAGACTGATTTCGGCACGCCCGATGGCGAGCGCACCCGGCGCATCGCCGACCATGTGCGCGCGGCCACCTTCTGCATCATGGACGGGGTCCAGCCCAGCAACGAGAAGCAGGGCTACGTGGTGCGCAAGGTCTTGCGCCGAGCCATGCTCGATCGGCACCAGCTCGGCGGCGATTTGCGCCAGCCCTGGCTCGCCCAGCTGGCGGACGTCGTCGTCCAGACCATGGGTGGGGCCTGGCCAGAGCTGCGCGATGCCCGTCAGCTGATCACCAGTTCCATCGCCCAAGAAGAAGAGAAGTTCGCCAGCGCCTTCCTGTCCGGGTCGCAGCGCCTCGCGGTCATGGCGGATCAAACTCGCGGCCAAGGTCAACGGGCCTTCAGCGGCGAGCAGGCGTTCCTGCTCTATGACACGTTTGGCCTGCCGCTGGACATGCAGAAGCAGCTCCTCGATGACGAGGGGCTCACCGTGGACGAAGAGGGCTTCCGAGAGGCCATGGCGGAGCAGCGCAAGCGCTCTCGTGAGTCGAGCAAGATCTCCGACAGCATCTTCGACGAAGGTCCCTTGGCGTCCGTCTCGGGCAACCTGCCAGAGACGGTCTTCGTCCGCGAAACGCTGCAGCTAGACGATGCTCAGATCCTGGCCGTGGTCGATGACGGCGAGGGCCGTGACGGCAGCGACGATCAAGCAGGCGATGGGGACTCCGTGGGCCCCCGTTCTGTCATCGTCGTCCTCGATCGCACCCCTTTCTATGCCGAAGGTGGGGGACAGGTCGGCGATCGCGGCGTGATCGAGGGGCCTGGTTTCCGGGTCGAAGTCGACGGCGTCGTGGCCCTGCGGGGCATTCAGCTCCACCGCGGTCTGGTCACCGAGGGCGACCCCGTCGTGGGCCTGGCGGTCGCCGCCGTCGATCACCAAGCACGAGCTGCCACCGAGCGCAATCACACCGCGACCCACCTGCTCCACGCAGCCTTGCACCAGATCCTGGGCGACGATGTGACCCAGGCCGGATCCCTTGTCACTCCTGACCGCCTGCGTTTCGATTTCCGTTTCCCCCGAGGCCTCACCCAAGACGAGCTTGTGGCCGTCGAGAACCAGGTGAATCAGCGCATTCTCGACAACCAGCCAGTGGGCGTGAGCGAGATGGGCCGAGACGAGGCACGAAGTCTGGGGGCCATGGCGCTCTTCGGCGAGAAGTACGGCGATCTGGTGCGTGTGGTCCAGGTCGCTGGCTGTCACGACCTGTCCGACAGCGTCGAGCTCTGCGGCGGCACCCATGTCCGTCGGTCCGGCGACATCGGCCTGCTGCGCCTCATCTCAGAGGGCTCCGTGGCCTCGGGCATCCGTCGCATCGAAGGCCGCACGGGGCTGGGTGCCCTACAGCACGTGCGGGCAGAATCCGCGCTGCTCAGTACCTCAGCGGCCCTGCTCAAGACCTCCCCTGATGAGATGGCAGAGCGCATCCGAGCCAGCCAACTCGAGACCAAAGACCTGCGCAAGCAACTCGAAGGCCTGCGCGGCCAGATGGCCGATGTCGAGTTGGCGGCCGGTCGACGCGAATGGAACGGCCTGCAGGTCCTGGTCGCACCGGCCAGCGGCGTGCCGGTGAAACAGCTACGCGAACTGGCAGGCCGATTCGTGAAGGACGACTGCGACCTGGTCCTGCTCGCCTCAGCTGACAATCAGGCCACCCATTACCTCGCAGCCGTGGGAGAAGCGGGCCGTTCGGCGGGTTTGGCGGCCAACAAGCTGGTTTCCGCCATGGCCTTGGCCCTCGACGGCAAGGGGGGTGGCAAGCCCGATTTTGCCCAAGGCCGAGGTGGAGCCTGTGATGACCTCCAGGGCCTGCTCTGGCATGTGCTCGAGACGTCAGGATCCCCGTCCCGGTGAGGGCTTCCAAGGCGCCGTCCCACCCGTTAGAGTAACGCGCTTCATCTGAGGCCTAGGATTACTGGCGCCAGAGCCACCGTAGCGCCCGTCCCTACCCAAACGAGAGTGTTCGAACATGGCTGTCCCCAAGCGCAAGACGTCCAAGGCCCGCAAGCGCAAGCGTAGGTCCCATTTGGCGCTGTCCGCCCCGGCTTCCTCGAGCTGCGACCGTTGCGGCGCGGAGAAGGTGCCCCACGCAGTCTGTGAGAGCTGCGGGCACTACCGCGGCCGGGACATCCTGCACCTCGACGCCTGAGCGGGACCCCTTCCTTGAGGATCATCGTGGACGCCATGGGGGGCGACCACGCTCCCCGCGCCGTGCTGGAAGGCGCTGCCCTGGCCATTGGCTCAGGCGGCATTGACCCGGCCAGCCTGCTACTAGTAGGTCGCGAGGAAGCGCTTCGTCCCCTGATCGAAGAGCTGTCACTGCAGCCTGTGGAAGTCGTCCACGCTGCAGAGGTCATCTCCATGGACGAACCGGCGAGTGCTGCGGTTCGCTCCAAACGGGACTCCTCCATCTCCGTCGCCATGGAGGCCGTGGCTTCAGGGCAGGGCGACGCGTTTGTTTCTGCTGGCAATACCGGCGCCGTGGTCGCTGCAGCCTCTGTCGTCCTGGGCCGCAGCAAGGGCGTCCACCGACCCGGCATCGCCGTGCCCATGCCCACCCAGAAGGGCCCCTGCATCGTGATCGATGTGGGCGCGAACATCTACTGCAAGCCCGAGCACCTGCAGCAGTACGCCATCATGGCCAGCGAGTACTGCCGGGCTGTGTTCGACAAGCCCACCCCGGAAGTGGGCCTGCTCAACATCGGCTCAGAAGAGGGCAAGGGTGGCGGCTTCGTTTCCGAGACCCATGCCCTGCTCCAGGCCTCCGACATCAGCTACCGTGGGTTCATCGAAGGACAGGACATCCTCTCTGGTGCAGTCGATGTGGTCGTATGCGAGGGATTCGTGGGCAACGTCATCCTCAAGGTCGCCGAAGGCCTGGCCAAGTTCGTTGGCCAGCAGGTACACAACGCCTTTGCGTTGCACCCTCCTCGCAATGAGGTCAAGACCGCTGTGAATGAAGCCTTCGCCAGCCTCGACTACGCCGAGTACGGCGGTGCGCCTCTGCTGGGCGTGACCGCCCCGGTGCTCATCGGCCACGGACGCTCCAGTCCCCATGCGGTGATGAACATGATTCGTGCCGCCGGCTCCCTTGTGGAGTACGGGCTCAACCGGCACATCGCCGAGCGCCTTGCAGCCCAGAGCGGAGGGGTTTCACCATGACCGAGGTGAGATTCGGCCTGCGCGGCACGGGCTCCTACACGCCTGAGAAGGCACTGACCAACGCCGAGTTGTCCCAGATCGTTGACACGTCTGACGAGTGGATCACCAAACGGACCGGCATCAAAGAACGGCGCATCCTGGCCGAGGGGCAGACCACTTCCGACATGTGCGTGGCGGCTGCAAAGATCGCCATGGAAGACGCGGGCATCAGCGCCGCAGACCTCGACCTGATCATTCTGGGGACTGTCACTCCTGATCAGCATGTCCCCGCCACGTCGTGCAAGGTGGCCGCAGCCCTCGGTTGCGAGAAGACCCCCGCATTTGACGTGGCCGCTGGGTGCAGCGGGTTCATCTACTCAGCCACCATCGCCTCGCAGTTTCTGCGCGCCGGGACCTCCCGCAACGTGCTGGTGATGGGCGCCGAGTCGCTCTCGCGCATCGCCAACTACAAGGACCGCACCTCGTGCATCCTGTTCGGTGATGCGGCAGGGGCCGCCGTCTTCAGCACCGAAGATTGGTTCGCCGAGGTGCTCTCGAACACCATCGAAGCCGACGGTTCTGGCTACGATGTCATGTACCAGACTGCGGGGGGAGCCCAACAGCCCCTCACGGCTGAGCTGCTCGACGCCAACGAACACAAGCTGGTGATTCATGGCCGCGAGGTCTACCGCTTCGCCGTGAACCGCATGGTCGAGCTGGTCCGCGGCGAGCAGGCCAAGAACCCCGACCTTGAACTCGGTGGCGTGGTCCCTCACCAGGTCAATGCCCGCATCATCGAGTCCGCGAGAGAAAAGCTCGAGCTGCCCCTTGAGCGAGTCTTCGTCAACATTGACCGCTACGGCAACACCTCAGCAGCTTCGGTCCCCTTGGCTCTCGACGAGGCTCGCCACAACGGCTTCTTCGACGGCCTCGACGGCAAACTGGTCGTGATGTGTGCCTTCGGCGCAGGCCTGACCTGGGGCTCCCTGGCCCTGCGCTGGGGACGGGCATGAGCGACGACGGATCACCCAAGCACGGCCTGCTCTTTCCGGGGCAGGGCGCGCAGGCCCTGGGCATGGGCCTGGACATCGCAGCCCTCGAGCCCGCGGCCGCGGCCGTCTTCGATACGGCTGCCGAGATCCTCGACTTCGACCTGGCAGCTGTGATCAGCGGCGACGACAAGGCCTCCCTCGACCGCACCGATGTGTGCCAGCCCGCGATCCTTGTGACCTCCCTGGCCGTCATGGCCGGGCTGGACGCACGGAGCTTGCTGCGCGCCGAACAGGTCAGCGCCTGCGCAGGTCTCAGCCTGGGCGAGTATTCGGCCCTGGCCTGGGCGGGAGCCTTGACCCTGCCCGACGCCATTCGCCTTGTGCGCGCCAGAGGTCAGGCCATGCAGGCGGCGAGCGACGAGAGGCCCTCGGGCATGCTGTCCCTGGTGGGCGCCTCGCCCGAAGCCGCCACGGCCCTGGTCGATGAGGCCAGGGGTGACGGTGTGCTGGTCCTGGCCAACCTGCTGGCCCCCGGACAGATCGCCATCGCTGGCACGAGCGACACGCTGGAGCGAGCCAGTGCGGCCTGCCGAGATCACGGCATTCGCAAGGCCGTGCCCCTCGCCGTGGCCGGAGCCTTTCACTCCCCCTGCATGGAATCCGCCGCCGCGTCCCTGGCTCAGGCCATCGCGGCCACGAACATCTCTGAGCCCAGGGTTCCCGTGGTGCTCAACGTGTCGGCACAGGCCACCCGCGACCCGGCGCTCATCGCCGACGGCCTGCGCCGCCAGATCACCTCGCCCGTCCTCTGGCAGGCCTCCATGGAGACGCTGCTGGGCTCCGGGGTGACAGACTTCTTCGAGCCCGCGCCAGGGCGGCAGCTGACCAACATGCTGCGACGCTACGACATTGAAACCACGACTCATGCCTGCGGGACTGCCGACGATTTCATGGCCAGTTCCCCCTGGCCCGGAGACGCTCCATGAGCCAGTTGCAGGACAAGATCGCCATCGTGACCGGGGGCTCCCGGGGCATTGGGCTCGGTATCGTGAAGGCGCTCGCCGCCGAGGGCGCAAGGATCGCCGTGGTGGCCACCAGCGAGTCCTCTGCTGAGACGGGCGCCGACGCGGCCCGTGCCCTGGGCGTTGAAGCCCAGGCCTACGCCGCCAATGTCCGCGATGGAGATCGGGCCAAGGAGATCGTGGAAGCGGTCATCAAGGCCTGGGGTGGGGTCGATATTCTGGTCAACAACGCCGGAATTACCCGAGATGGCCTGTTGATGAAGATGTCCGACGAGGACATCGACGACGTGATCGACATCAACCTGAAGGGCGCCCTGCGCTGGAGTCGCGCGGTCATCCGGCCCATGATGAAGCGCAGGGGGGGCTCGATCGTCAATATCTCATCGATTGTCGGCTTGATCGGAAGCCCCGGACAAAGCAACTATGCGGCGGCCAAAGCTGGCGTCATGGGTGTCACCCGGTCGCTGGCAGCTGAACTCGGCGGACGGTCCATCAGGGTCAACAGCATCGCACCTGGATACATCGAAACCGACATGACGGCCGACCTGTCCGAGCAAGTCAGACAATCCAGCCTCGAGCAGATTCCCCTGCGCAGTTTCGGCGAAGCCGCCGACATTGCCGCAGGGGTGCTTTTCCTGGCCTCAGAACAATCCAGATACATCACCGGCACGACCCTCGTCATTGACGGGGGCATGTCGCTGTAGGGGCCCCTTGTGGCCATCTTGACTTGGTGACGAGCCTCGTCACACTGTCCCGAACATCAGCCGGGTCACCCGGCCATACCCCCGCAGGAGAGAGACACGTGGTTACTACCCAAGAGATTGAGGAGAAGGTCATCGCCATCGTCTGCGAGCAGATGGGCGCCTCCAAGGAGAAGGTCGCGTCCACGACGTCCTTCATCCAAGACCTCGGTGCCGATTCACTCGACACCGTCGAACTCGTCATGGAGTTCGAGGATCACTTCAACATCAGCATCCCGGACGAAGAGGCCGAGAAGATCCAGACGGTCGGTGACGCGGTGAGCTACATCGCCAGCCACGCCACCGCCAGCTGAAGTCGGCCGGCGCTCCTGCGATGAAGCGACGGCGTGTCGTCATCACCGGCCTCGGGGCCTGTACCTGCCTGGGTCTCTCCTTCGAGAAGACCTGGCAGGACTTGCTGAGTGGCAAGAGTGGTGTCGGTCCGATCACTCGTTTTGATCCTGAGGCTTACCGCACAAAGTTTGCCGCTCAGGTCGACGACATCGACAGCAATGCGCTGTTCGGCCCCATGGCCGGCAAGAAGATCGACTTCTTCACGCAGTACGCGTTGCTGGCCGCCGACGGATGCCTCAAAGACTCTGGCATCGATCTTGAGGCCACCGACAAGGAGCGCGTCGGCTGCATCATGGGTACGGGCATCGGCGGCATCACCGCCATCGAGGCTCACCATGTGGTCATTCTTGAGCGGGGTCCACGGCGCGCATCGCCGTACTTCATCCCGAAAATGATGCCCAATGCCATGAGCGGTCAGATTTCGATCCGCTATGGCTTGCAGGGCACGAACTTCGCGACGAGTTCGGCTTGCGCCTCAGCTGGCCACGCCCTGGGCATGGCCCTGCGGGCCATTCAGTACGGGGACGCCGATGCGGTCCTCTCCGGTGGGGCCGAGGCGGCCGTGTCCATCCAGTCGGTCGCTGCCTTCGGCGCCATGAAGGCTCTCTCGACCCGCAACGACGACCCCACCGGCGCCTGCCGTCCCTTCGACAAGGATCGCGACGGCTTCGTCATGGCCGAAGGGGCTGCAGTGCTGCTGCTCGAAGAGCTCGAGCACGCGAAGGCCCGGGGAGCGAAGATCTACGCCGAGTTCACCGGCTATGGATCGACCTCCGATGCCTTTCACATCACCCAGCCCAAGGAAGACGGCCACGGTCCCACGCGGGCCATGCAGCTGGCCTTGGCCGACGGCAGCATCAATCCCGAGACTGTCGACTACGTCAACGCCCACGGCACATCGACCTACTACAACGACCTGGTCGAAACCCGGGCGCTGCACAACGCCTTTGGAGCCCATGCTCACAAGCTGGCCATCTCCAGCACCAAGTCGATGGTAGGCCACTTGCTTGGTGGCTCCGCAGCCATCGAAGCCGCGGTCACGGCGCGGTCGATCCACGAGGGCATGATCCATCCCACGTTGAACCACCATGAACCGGGCGAGGGTTGTGACCTCGACTACGTTCCTGGCGAGAAGCGGCCGCTGCAGATTCGGCACGCCATCTCGAACTCTCTCGGCTTCGGCGGGCACAACGTGTGTCTCGCCTTCGGACACCCGGACGCCTGAAGCCCCAGCTGATCCCATGGGGGGCAGAAGACCATGAGTGACCGACGCACCCTGATTGCCCAGGCGCTGGCCGCCGTGGGGCAGGAGCATGTGCTGCGCTACGCAGACGAGCTGCCAGCGGCCGACCTGACCGAGCTGCTCGACCAGATCGAGGCCCTCGACCTGCCTCGGCTTCAGCGCCTGATTCAAGATGTCCTGGCACCCGCCTCCGACGCCGATCAGGGCAGCGGGCTTCAGCCGCCAGAGCTCATCGAGCAGGGCGATGACCCTGCCTCCACAGCGCGCAACGCAGCCGCCCGCGAGCGCGGCGAGCAGCTCCTCCGCGCAGGCAAGGTCGGTGCTTTTCTCGTGGCCGGAGGACAAGGCACCCGGCTGGGCTACGACGGCCCCAAGGGGCGCTTCCCCGTGGGCCCTCTGACCCAACGCAGCCTCTTCGCGTATCACGCCCAACGTGTGCTGGCCAGCTGCCGACGCTACGACGCCGAGCTGCCCTTCTACATCATGACCAGCAAGGCGAACCACGCCAGCACGGTCGCCGCCTTCGAGGAGGCCTCCTGGTTTGGCCTCGACTCGCGTCAGGTGGTCTTCTTCTCCCAGGGCTTGCTGCCCGCCATCGACACCGAGGGCAAGATGCTCCTGGCCAGCCGCTCGTCTCTGGCCTTGAGCCCGGACGGACATGGCGGTTGCTTCGATGCCATGGAGCGCAACGGCGCCCTGGCCGACATGGAGCGCAGGGGCATCGAAGAGCTGTTCTACTTCCAGGTCGATAACCCCCTGGCCCAGGTGTTCGATCCGCTCTTCATTGGCCACCACTCTCTGGCTTCCGCCGAGATGTCCACCAAGGTCGTCGAGAAGAGCAGTCCCTCAGAGAAGGTAGGGGTCTTGGCCACTCAGGATGGCAAGCACTGCCTGGTGGAGTACAGCGATCTGTCAGACGACCTCGCGGCCCAGCAAGATGACAGCGGCCGGCTGAGGTTTCGCGCCGGCAACATCGCCATCCACATGTTGCGCCTGTCGTTCATCCGCCGGTTGCTGAGCGAGGGCTCGGGCCTGCCCGTCCACCGAGCCAACAAGAAGGTGCCCTGCCTCGACGCTCAGGGGCAGCCTGTCCAGCCCACCGAGCCCAACGCGATCAAGATGGAGATGTTCGTCTTCGATGCTCTGGGTTTCGCCTCCCGGGTCACCACACAAGATGTGGACAGGGCCGACGAGTTCGCGCCAGTCAAGAACGCCGAGGGCTCCGACAGCCCCGCCACGGCCCGAGCGGCCTTGTCCGACCAGGCGCGCCGCTGGGCCACTGCAGCCAAGCTGCCCGTGAAGGACGGCGACCTCGAAGTGGGCCCGCTCTTTGGCCTCGACTACTCCGATTTCAGAGACACCTTGACCCAGGCCGACGTGGGCCCGGTCTTCGATCGCTCCTGAGCGTAGAGTCCTGCCCATGGCCGCCCCTCCTCCTCTCCGTGTCGTGGTGGGGGGCGCCGAGGGACGCATGGGACGTCTGGCCCGGTCCGCCATGGCCCCATGCACAGATCTGATCTTCGTCGGGGGGCTGAAGAGAGGGGACGACCCGGGGCCACTGCTGCAAACCGAAGTGGCCGACGTCTACCTCGACCTCACCGTGGCCTCTGCCGCCCGGGCCCTCGCTCCCACGGCTGCCCGGGCGGGCGTCTGCCCTGTGGTCGGCACCTCGGGGCTGAACGACCAAGACCTGGACTGTCTCAGCCAGGCCTGCGGCCAGGGCGGCGTGGGCGGCCTGGTGGTGCCCAACTTCTCCGTGGGTGCGGTGCTGCAGATGATGGCCGCCGAACACATCGCCCGGCATCTCAGCTGCACAGGCATCGCCGAGGTCCACCACAGCGGCAAGCGGGACAGCCCTTCAGGTACAGCGCAGGCCACGGCTCGGCGGATCGGCCAGGCCACACAGGCCGAGCCTCCCCAGATCAGCAGCGCGCGCAAAGACGATGCCCTGGCCGAACAGACCGTGACCTTTGCCACCAGCCACGAGCAGCTCGAGCTGCACCACGTGGTCAGCAATCGTCTGGCCTACTTGCCGGGACTCCTGCTCGCCCTGCGGCGCGTGAGAACATGCACCGGCCTGGTCCGCGGCCTCGACTCCCTGCTCGACTGAAGGCCTCGCGGTGCACGCATCCCCGGGCACTTTAGGCGCAGGCTGCAAGGGCGCCTGCTGGCTTCCGTTGGTATCATCCCGCTCGCTGTTTGAAGCCGAGCAGCGACCCAGGCCAGAGTGGCGGAATCGGTATACGCGGCGGATTCAAAATCCGCTGCCCGCAAGGGCATGGGGGTTCGAGTCCCCCCTCTGGCACCACGTTTCCCTGGGCCCAGCGGGGGCTTGGCTGCCTCAGCCACGCCAGGCCCGCCAGTCCCCATCGTTCTCGTCGCCATCAGCTGGGGCGTCGTCGCCCAGACCCGCCTCGTCTGTCGGCTCATCGTCTGCCCGGGAGTGGAGGCCAAAGAGGCGGAAGACGCAGATCTGCAAGGCCAGGAAACCCACGGCGGCCAGGACCATCAGGACCGCAGCGCCTCCCTGGGGGAACAGCACGGTCGACCCGAGCAGGGCCAGACCCAAGGCCACGACCAGTAACAGCGCCGAGAGCAGCACGACGGAGAGGGTGACATGGGAGGCGGAGCGAGCCATGAAGGGACGATATCAGCTGGCCAGCAGACTCCAACAGGCACGCCACTTGGCCGTCTTCTCGTAGAGTAGGCCCAGCGTCTCCTCACCCCTCTCCCGCCGAGTGCCTTGCCATGGGCAGCGTTCTGCTCGAAGCCCTCATCGTTGCCACTCTCGGTATGGCCCTGGCCTTCGCAGCCAACAGCTGGCGCAGCGATGGCCTGGAGGTCAGCCGGGACTACTTCCCCCAGAGCATGGCCGTTGACCAGGGTCAGGCAAGGGCCCCCCAGGACGAGGCGCCCCGGGCACAGGGCAGCGCCGGCAAACAGCCGCCCACCGAGATCGCCGGGCCCTCGGGCAACGAGGGCAGCCAGCCCGAAGGCGCCACGGCAGAGGGCCAGCCAGGCCGGGGCGCCGCGGACGCGCTGGCGCACCACCCTGAGCACGGCGAGGCAGGCGCTGAGATTCACGCCCATGTGGCCGAGCGGCTGGCCAGCAAGGGGCTGAGCGCCGTGACTCATGACGAGGCAGAGGCCCTCTGGCGGGACCCCATGTATCAGGAGTACGAAGCCACGGTGTTCTTGGATGCCCGGCGAGCGGAGCAGTACAGCGAAGGGCACATCCCCGGGGCCTGGCACTTTGATCCGTTCTACCCAGAGCGCACCATCGACGAGCTGCTGCCCTTGCTGGCCTCGGCCATGACCATCGTCGTCTACTGCAAGGGCGGCGAATGCGACGACAGCGAGTCCGCCGCGCTCTACCTGCTGAACCTTGGCGCCGCCGACCCGTCCCGCCTCTCCATCTATGTCGGAGGTATCGACGGGTGGACAGCTGCCCAGCTACCCGTGGAGCGAGGCCTGCGGGGCAGCGGCGAGTTGAGCGACGCACCATGACCGCCGATCAGCCGTCCTTGGCCCCTGGCCCGGGTCCCTCTCCCGCTGCCAGCCTCTTCGCCGTCCTGGTCCGCTGGGGCCTGGGTCTCACCTTCATCACCATGGGCATGGCCAAGGTGGGGGACACGGTGGCCTTTCTCAAGCTGCTGCGGGAGTACGACCTCGTCGCGGCGGATCAGTCGCTGCTGCTCAACAGCCTGGCCATCGTCCTGCCCTGGTTGGAGATCTGGCTGGGGCTGCTCATGGTGGCGGGAGTCGCCGTGCGAGGCAGCGCCCTGACCCTGCTGGTGCTGCTGGTCGTCTTTACCGGTGCCATCGCCTTGCGGGCCCAGACGATCATGGACAGCGAAGGACTCACCCTCTGCGCCATAGCCTTCGACTGTGGCTGCGGCTCGGGAGTGGTCAACGTCTGCAACAAGATGGCTCAGAACACCGGCTTGATCGCCCTGGCCGCCTGGGCAAGCTGGTCGGGCAACACGAGCCTCTGCTTGCGCCACGCCCTCTGGGGCAAGGGCAGCGCTCCCAGGGAGCGGTGAGCCCTGGTCTGCTAGACTCGCCCCAGCTGCCCACACCCCGATCCGCCCGCGCAGCATCGTTCTCGCGTCCAAGCTTCGAGGCCCCATGACCTCCCTCCGTTCACCAATGCAGGGCCTCGCCGCCCACGTGCTCCTGGCCCTGGTTCTCTTGGGTGCCTGGACGGCTCCAGCGGCTCGAGGCCAGACCTTTCCGGTGGTCCTCGATGTGCCCGTGAAGCTGACCTCGGCGACCAGCGCGACGGGTGACCAGTACAGCGGCGCCATCGCCGCCGGCAGCGACATCATCGTCATCGGTGCCCCCCTCGACTCGACGACCCGAGGCGAAGTGACCGTACAGGAGTTCGACGGCAACAGCTTCAGCGAGACGGCCACGTTGGCCCCTCCCGGGTTGCCCGTGGGCGCCCAGTTCGGCCTGGCTCTGGCCCTGGACGAAGACACTCTCGCGGTGGGTGCTCCCGACGTCACCTTTCCTCCCAACGGCTCCGGCCACGTCTACATCTACTTGCGCAGCGGATCGTCCTGGACTCTCGAGGCCAAGCTCTCACCGAGCACGGGCCAGTCCGGCGATCAGTTCGGCCGAAGCCTGGCCTTGCAGGGTGACAGGCTCGTGGTGGGTGCGCCCTTCGATGATGACAACGGCCTGCAGTCAGGCTCGGCCTGGGTCTTCGAGCGCAGCGGCACGACCTGGTCCGAGTCCGCCCAGATCCTGCCCAGCGACCCCACGACCGGCAGTCAGTTTGGCAAGTCCGTCGCCCTCGACGGCAGCAGCCTGTTGGTGGGTGCCTGGCTCGACAGTGCGGTGGCCTTTCAGGCTGGGGCGGGGTACGTCTTCGTCGAGAACGGAGGCAGCTGGTCCGAACAGGCCAAACTCATCGCAGGGGCGGCCGCGGCGGGCGACGGAGCGGGAAGCTGCGTAGGCCTGGAAGGCGACGTGGCTGTTCTCGGCGCCCCCCTGGCCAACAACGCCGCGGGGACCATCTTCCGCTTTGACAGGGACATGTCGGGAGTGTGGGCGGAGGCGAGCTTCTTCACCCCCTTCAGCATCACGTCCGGCGACGCCTTCGCCACGTCCCTGGCCCTCCGGGACGGCACGCTGCTCGTGGGAGCACCCTTCGAAGACAGCACCGGCAGTCCCAAGGGGGCGGTGCTGTACTATGTGGCCGACGAGCAAGGCGTCTTCGCGGTCGACACCGAGTTCGATTCCCCTGGCCCTGTCGGTGACGGCTACGGCGACGCGGTGGCCATCGGCGACGGTTTTCTGGGCATCGGTGCGCCCGTTGCCAATGGGGGTGCCGCAGATTCGGGCGCCGCCTTCGCCATCGAGAAGATCCTCATCGGCATCTGGACGGACAAGGGCAAGTCGCTTGACGGCAGCAAGGGAGCGGTTCAGTTGGTGGGCACCGGGACACTCGTAGAAGGCGAGCCTTTCAGCCTCGACCTCAGCAACGGACTCGAGAACTCCCTCTCAGCGCTGATCATTGGTTTCAGCGAGATCTGCGTGCCCTTCCACCTGGGCATCCTCTCGCCCAGCCCCGACTTCGTCCTCATCGTGAACACCGACGGCAACGGCGCACAACAGCTTGCTGACAACTGGCCCACGGGCCACGGCGGACCGTTCCCGGTGTATCTCCATTGGTGGGTGCAAGATCCAGGCGCCCTGGCTGGCTGGTCTGCCAGCAACGCTCTGGAAGCCCTGACTCCCCCTGGCTAGCCAAAGCCAGAGCCACGGATCTCTGGAGAGGCCACAGTCTCTGGCCCTCTCCCCGGCGCCCAAGAACCCGTGAGCTGTGCCGCGACTCTCCCTGGGCCCGAAGGCGGGAGAAAAATGGTGGGCGAGAAGGGACTCGAACCCCTGACCCCCTGGTTGTGATCCAGGTGCGCTACCAGCTGCGCCACTCGCCCAACATGAGCAGGCAGTATCCCTATCGTTTGGCGCCGGTCAACGGTGTCTCCGGGGACTCCTGCCGAATCCTGCGCAACTCGTCGCCTTCCCCTCGGTTTCAACGCTCTCAGGGCCAGAAGCCCCACAGCTGCCCCAACTCGGGCACGACTGAAGTCCCCACCCTCCAATAGCCGATGCTAAGCTCGTCCAATACAGGAGAAACCATATGAAGCTACCCCAACTGATTCTCACTCCCTTGCTGGCCGCTGCCTTGGTGGCCGGCACGGCGACGACCACCAGTGCCCAGAACGTTGCCCCTGGCAGAAAGGCTCGGCAGAAGCCCGCCGTGGAGAAGGCCCAGCAGGGCCCCAACGCGGCCAAGCGTTTGAGGAACATCGCTGCCAACAGCAAAGGAGGCCAGGCGAAGGCCGTGCGCAAGCACTCCGCCAAGCAGGCCGGCGCCAAGCTCAGGCGCGCCCTCTCCAAGGCGAAGACGAAGGCAGCCAAGCAGAGGATCCGCAAGGCCGCCAAGCAGGCCGCGAAGAAGGCGACCCGCAACGCGAAGCGCCGAGGTGTGGCTCGCCCAGGCGCCAAGATCAAGCCACACGCCGCGCCTTCCCGGGCAGCTCAAGGTCGACGCCACGCTCGGGGCAAGGCACCTGCAGCCAAGGGCGCCCAGGCCAAGCGCAGCTCGGGCCGGAGGCGCTGACCGCGCACTGAGCTGAACGGCGATCTGCTGCAGCACAATCGCTGAGAGGCCAAGGACCGGGTCATCCACCAGCAGGTGGGTGGCCCGGTCGCCGTTCAGCTGCGCAGCAGGACGCTCTCGCGACAGAACATGCGGCTGGCGACCCACACCGCAAAGAAAGTCAGCAGCAAGGTGCTGGCCAGGGTGATGCCGTAGAACGACCAGAGGTAGTTGCCCTTCAGCAACTCCTTCATCAGGATCGAGATGTTGACGAAGGGGATCCAGGCCATGTGCGAATCGGGCTCGACGTCGGGAAGAAACGAGACCATGGTGGGCAGCACGAACAGAAACTGCAGCGGCACCGTGTAGCTCTGCGCCTCCTTGAATGACTTGGCGTACAAGCCCACCGCCAAGAGCGCAGCGGAATACAACGCCGCCACCGGGATCACCAGGGACCCCGTGAGCGCCAAGGCCAGGGGCTGAAACTCGATGTTCAGCGAGGCCATCAGCTCGGCCGGCAGCAGGCCATGGGTCAAGGTCAGCACCATCGACGTGGTCGTCAACATGGCGGCCACCATGGCGGCCACGAAGACCACCACGAACTTGCCCAAGGCGATCTCCAACCGTGTCACCGGGCTGAGCAGCAGGGTCTCCAGGGTGAACCGTTCCTTCTCTCCCGCGGTCACGTCGAGCGCGGGGTAGAGCGCACCGAAGAAGCAGAAGGCGAACAACATGTAGGGCAGGATGCCGCCGAGAAAAGCCTGAATGCGCCGGGAGGTGGTCGCCACATTGGCCTCGCTGACCATGATGGGCCTGGCGTAGTCCGCGGGCAGACTGGCCCCGTCGATGCGCTCAACGAGCATGAAGCGGCCCAGGGCCTCGACGAACCCGCTGACCCGCTCAAAGGCCTCCTTGGACTGGGACTGACTGCTGTCGTAGAGCAGGTGCACACGCACGGTTGCCAACCCGGGAGCCTTGCTGAGCAGCAGGAACTCATCGCTGCCGTAGGTTTCGCCTGAGTCGTCCTCTAGCAGCTCGGAGAAGCCGATCGACAGCGGTGCCTCGTCCAAGACCACCAGGGTGTCATTGGGCAGGTAGAGGGCCGCGTCGATCTGCTTCGACTGCACGGCCAACGTCACGGCCCGTTGCGAGAGGGGCCCAGGCAGGTCGTCGGGAATCTCGACGCCCTGGGCGAGCTCACCCTCGTCGCTCAGCTCGTCATAGTCGACGAAGACCGTGTTGCCGATCAGGCTCTGCAGGGCCTTGGCATCGCCGATCAACGCGGACTGTTCGGGAGTGAGGTTGCGCATGGCCTCGACTCCGGCGGCGATGGCCGCGGCGCGCCGGGCAGAGTCGTCGTCCAGGGCGGCGTCTGCCTCTGTGTCAGCGGCGCTGTCTGGATCGGATCCTGTCCCGTCGGCCTTCTCTTCTGCCTCTTCAAACGTGGCCAGGCGATCAAGCAACGTGCCCATGTCGGACACGCCTCCGAGCGACTCCACGCTCAGTTTGGCCATGAGCGTCGAGAGCACGGTGGAGTTTGCGTCGTACCAGACCTTCTGCAGAGCCCGCAGGGTGTTGGCATCAAAGGCCGACGCAGCAATGCGGACCTCCTTGCTTTCACGGGCCACCTTCTGGCTGGCGACGAACTTGAACACGCCCAGCATCAGCAGCGGCATCACCACGATGGGCAACAGCATCATGAAGATCAGCGTGCGTCGATCGCGCAGCACGTCGCGAAACTCTTTACGGGCAATGACCCCGACGGCCTGGAAGTTCAAGGGGTCTGCTCCAAGATGGTGACGAAGGCCTCTTCAAGGTCGTCGCCTGCTCGTTCTCGCAGGGCCTCAGGGCTGCCATCGAACTGCACCATGCCCTTGTGGATGATCGCCAGCTTGTCGCAGAGTCTGGAGACCTCGCCCATGATGTGGGTCGAGAAGATCACGCAGCGACCCAGATCGCGATAGCTGCGTACGAAATCGACGATGGTACGAGAGGCCAGGACATCGAGACCCACCGTGGGCTCATCCAGAATCAAGATCTGCGGGTCGTGCATCACCGTCCGGGCCACGTTGACCTTCTGCTTCATGCCGCTGGAGAGGGCGTCGCAGCGCTTGTCCATGAAGTCGGTCATGCCGAAGACGGTGGCCAGCTCGGCCACACGGTGGTCGATGTGACCTCGCTCCAGCCCGTAGAGCTTGCCGAAGTAGGCCAGCACCTCTCGCGGGGTCAGCCGCGGGTAGAGGCCAGTGTTCCCGGAGAGAAAGCCGATGGACCGGCGCACCGCGCTGGGCTCCTGGCACACGTCGTGCCCCTCGAGGAGGGCCGTGCCCTTGGTCGGCTGCAACACCGTGGAGAGCATACGTAGCGTGGTGGTCTTGCCAGCGCCGTTGGGGCCCAGCAAGCCGAAGACCTCCCCGGCGTGACAGCTGAAGGAGACCTCCCGAACGGCCTCGGTGCGCTCGCCGCGCGACCCGGGATACGTCTTGGCCAGCCCTCTGGCTTCGACCATTACGGTGGGGGGCATAGGGTCGGAGGCTCCGATTTCGTCAAATGGCTGGGGCAAGGGCGCGTATTGTTGCTCACCGCCAGCTCAACCCCAACCCCGACATCTCCCCGCCATGGCCGATCCCCAGCTCTCCTTTGCCGATCGGGTCGCCGCTCTCCTTGATGAACTGCGCCCTTCTCTCAAGGCCGATGGGGGGGACATCGAGCTGGTTTCCGCCGACGAGGCCATCGGCCGCGTCGAGGTGCGCCTGACCGGGGCCTGCGAGCACTGCCCCGCGTCGACGTTCACCATGGCCTACGGAGTCGAGGCCCGGCTCAAACAGGCCCTGCCCACTGTCCGTGACGTGGTCGCGGTTTGATTCAATACGCTCCTCAGTTTTTCGCCCCGCCCCCCGGACATCGCGCCTTCGTGAACCGCCCCCTGCAGACACTCTCGTGCCTCCTGCTGCTGCTCTCCGCGTGCGGCGACGCCAACATAGCCCCTGCCGCCGAGGACGAGGCACTGGCCCCTGTGGTCGGCCGTACCGCAGGCACAGCTCGCTTCGACATCGTCAGCTTCTCCCGCCTGGGGAGCTTCTACGAAGGGGTGCCCTGCAATCCAGACCTCATTCCGCCCTTCCCGGCGGCGGCCGCCCTGACGCGAGAGTTGCGCACCGAGTCTGACCACGCCCTGCTCGTCTGCATTGACGACTCGCTTCAGCAGTCCGGGTCCTTCTCCAAGAAAGAAGCCTCCAAGGCCGCCACCAACGCCCGCGCCGAGCTGTTTCTCGAGACCATGGCCCTTGCCGAGGTCGACGCCTATATCCCTGGCCACGGAGACTTCCTCCGTTTCGGCGTGAAAGGCCTGCTGCAGAAGACTCAAGAGTTGGGGCTGCCCGTCCTGGTCTCGAATCTCGATCTGGCCGAGCCCATGGGGGTGCAGCAACAGCTGCTGCTCGAAGCCGATGGCATCATCATCGCCTGCCTGGGCGCCATCCCCCTCCAGGCGAAGGGCGACGTGAGCGAGGAGGGCGTCACGATCGTGAAGCCCGTGCGCCGCATCAAACAACTGGCCAAGGGGCTCACCGAGTCTGGCGAAGCCGACATCATCGTTGTCTTCAGCGCCCTCTCGAACAAGACCAACCAGCGCCTCTCAGACACGGGCGCCGTGCACTTCATCATCGGCACCAACGAGCAGGGACAGAACGCCGATCGCATCGTCCAGCGCTCCAACACGAACCTCATGGGGCAGCGCTTTTACGGCCACGAAGCGGGGCACACCACGCTGAACTTCGTCGACGGCGATTTCAGGCTGGTGGACATCTCCGGCCTCTGGCGACTGCCCAAGGAGATGGCCAAAGAAGGGGCCGTCATCGACGGTTGGCTGGAGCAGTACCAGACCGACGACCTGGACGTGCTGGTTCAGCGCATCTCACCGATCCAAGAGCCTGACCTTCCTGGCCGATTGGAGATGCGCGAGGCCAACTCGCTGTGGCTGAGTGAGTTCGCTGACTACGAAGGGTCGTACGTGGCCCATCGACCGGCAGACTTGACCCAGCCTGACGCATCGGACGCCGTGCTTGCCAGCCTGTCCAGACAGGCCGACGTCATCCAGACGGCGCTCGCGGCGCTCACAGAGCCTCCCGCTGCTCTGGCCGCCGAGAGCAGCCTGCCCCAGGACAGCACGTGCGTCTCTTGCCATCGTGAGCAGCACGACCACTGGGCAGCGACCGCTCACGCCTCCGCCTACGAACGACTCACCGAGCTGGGCCGAGAACAGGATGGCAGCTGCCTGGCCTGCCACTCCGTGGGCTTCAATGCGCCCGGCGGATACAAAGACCCTCGGCAGCCAGCCCCGTTTGGCGCCGTCAGCTGCTGGACCTGTCACCGCACTCACAGCTATCACGCCACGCTGACCCGTGGCGCCGTGGACCACTCCCTCAGTGGCACCACCAACCGGGAGTTCATCGAGGAACGTTGCGAGACCTGCCACTCAAAGCGGCGCTCGCCCGGCTTCGAGCTCGAAGCCGCCATGGCCAGCATCGCCTGCCCGCCCATGCGGCCCGACAGCCCTGACCTCACCAAGGCCAGGAAGCGCGCCATCCAGGCCATCGATCGCCATGAGCAGGCCGGCACGAGCGACCCGCTCGACCTTTACCGCAAGGGTCGGGCGTTCATGGGGCTGGGACGGATCGATGAAGGCATCGCAGCGATCCAGGCTTTCGCGGACACCCTCGAAGACCAGCCGGAGGGGGTGGCCGAGCTGGCCCACTACCTCGACGAGTTCGGCGCAAGCCACGAAGCCATCGCCCTGGTCAGGGAGTTCTTGGTGACGAGCCAGGGTGACCCCGCGCTCAACACCGAGTACGTCAGGCTGATGCTCGAGGCCACCGACGAGTCAGCCCAGGATCCCAGCCAAGCTGAGCGGCGCATCCGACAGGTCACTCCCGACGATGGCGACAAAATCAAGGCGGCCCTGTTGCCCATGCGGATGATGCAAGTCGACGCCCTGTTTCGTATCGGCAACGACGCCGAAGCCTTCCGCTTGCTGCACCGCTTGAACACCGCGTTCCCTCGACACGACGAGGTGCAAGCCTTCGTCGATCGTTGGCTTGGCGACCGGGGCTGAGCAGACCCTCGGCCCGCCGCACTCCACGCCCAGCCCGCCAGGTCAACGCAGCTCGGGGTCCTTCTTCAGGTCGAGGGTCTCGTCCACCAGCTGCCGGTTCTCTTCGGGTATCCAGGGCCTCGCAGCCACCGCTGCCTGCTGGGTGAACGACAGTGAGTAGGAGGGGTTCAGGTCGTCGTCCAGCATCTGCGAGTTCGTGGCCTTGGCGATGAACACCAGCACCATGGTGAACAGTGCGCCGCGGGCTGCGCCGAAGGCGAAGCCAAGGAACCGATCGAGCCCCCCGAGGCTGACCTCTTCGAGGGCCCTGCGCAGCAGCTTGGCCACCAGCGCTCCCAAGAGCAGCACGGCGATGAACAAGACAGCGCCCCCGACCAAGCCACCGACCTGCGTGGGGTTGGCCGCCGTCTTGACGAAGGGCCAGGTCTCCGCGCCGAGCTGATGTCCCTGGGTCACGGCCAGGCTCACGCCCGCCATGATGGCAAGCAAACCCACCACATAACGCACGGCGCCTTTCATGGCTCCCGCAATGCCGATGCCCAACACCAGCAAGAGGCCGATGCCGTCGATCACGGACACACCATCGAGAGTGGGGGACATGGGGGAGCTCACGGAATGGGTAGGCAAGGACTCATGAAGCTGACTGCCACGGGCCACCGTACCCAGCCAGGAGCACCCCGTACAATGGCCGGCCGCTCAGCGCAGTCCGGCGTCTCGCTGCTCCTTCACGACCCAGTCCAACATCAGCTCCATGCGCCGCGCAGCTTCAGTTCCCGGTGGGGCGGCGCGGTAGGCGCTCTCGGCGAGCATGGCGGCGTCTCGGTAGTCTCCACACTCGGCCTGGGCAGCGATCAGGGCGACCACCGCGTCGTCATTCTCGGGGTCAAATTGCGTGGCAGCCAGAGCATGGAGCAGTGCCAGCCGCGGCCGCCGCAGAAAAGGCGCCTGAGCGCGGCCAAGAAAATGACAAGCACGCAACTCTTCTTCCAGACTGCTCGGCCCACCGTTCTCTAGAAGTAGGGCCAGCAGTTGGCCTTCCCTTTGGCTGTGCCCCATGGCCTGCATCCACGGATCGAGTGGCCGATCATCCACACCGCCGGTGATCAGCAACGTGCAGAGCAGCGTGCCTCCCACGGCGAAGGCGAGACGCCTCGTCCATGGTCTGCTGGGATCGGCCCCAGCCACTCCCGCTGCCGCGGCCCCCAACAAGACCAGGTCGAGAGAAGCCAGGGTCAGAGGCCCGACGGCGGTCGCCGCTCCGACCAACACCAAGATCAGCGCTGCGACCACGATGCCCGCGCGGGGCCAGCTGGAGCGCACCTCCTTGACCTTGGCCAGGCCCAGGACTGCAAAGGCAAAGAGCAACAGGCCGCCACGGAGCAGGACGTCAAAGAGCCCCATGGCCCGACGGGCCTGGAGCCAGCTGTCGTCCTCGGGGATGTCAACGATCCCTTGCAGCAGCGGCGCCAGACGGCGGGGGCCCAGCAGGTCTTGACCTAGCCGACGAGCGAGGGAGAACGCCAGGGTCAGCGGCGGGGCGCTCGCCACCGCATCGTAGGCTCGGTGCATGGTGTCCAGTTCACGAACCTCGGCATGGAACTGCACCTCGCCGGGAGTCAGCACGCGCCCATCGGCGAGGGCCAGCAGGCTGTGCGCGGGCGCCGTATCGGGCAGCCACTCGCGCCCCAATGTCTCGGGTCCCCGCTGGGCAAGAGCACCCAGCGCCAAGGCAGCGCCCACGGCGAGCAGCGCCCCCAGGGCAGAGGCCAACCGGGGCACGGGCAGCAGGTACACGATCAGGCCAGCCACAAGCGCCAGGGCCACGACCGACCCACCGAGGACAACAGCCGAGGCGCTCCCCAGGGCAAGGAGCGGCAGACCCAAGATCCAGGCCCCGCGGTGACAGCGGGCCCAGCCCGCCAGGGCCAGGCACAGGGCGCCACCCAACAGCAACTCAGGGGTCGGGCTCACAGCCGAGCGGATCAGGGTGGGATGAAGGGCCCACACGGTGGTTCCCCAGGCCAGGGTTCGCCCCACAGAGCGCCGGGTCATGCCAGTGATGCGCGAGCCCGCCAGGGCCAGATCCAGGGCTGCAAGCAGGGCCAGCAAGGACAGGGCCACGCAGAGCATCCGCACCTCGAGGATCGTGGTCAGACCCAGAGATTCACCCAGGCGGTTCATGGTCAGGCCGATGCCCGGAGCCCGAACCCTGTTGATGGCGTCCCAGCCCCGGCCCTCAAGCGCGGCCACGAAGCCGTCCGCCTCCCATTCGAGGGCGGTCGAAGCCATGGCCTCGGCGTGGCCCGCCCGCAGGCCCAGGCCCAGCACGAGCGCCAAGAGCCACCAGGTCCCTTGGCCCGCCGTCCAGCTGGGCGTGGAGACGGTCGGTTCGGTCGGGGCTGTGGGCTCGGTCATGGGGGCTCGTTGAATGCTGGCTGGTTGTGAACAGAGGGTATGGGGGCTGTGTGGCTTGTTCTACGCCATTTCTAACATCCGATAATCCATATTATGGTGCGTTATGGCCATCAGGCTTGGCGGGGGACCTCTGCCCCAGAGATCTCATGGCTGCCATCCACGCGTAGACTGCGCCGCCGTGGCTCCTCTCGTCTCCCTCTCGCTACTGGCTGTCGATGCAGACGCCGACCTCCTGGTCCGAGCGCAGACGCTGGCCTTGCGGCTTGGCTGCTCCGTGGTCACCGACACCAGCGCGATCTCTGGCGATCTGGCTCTGCGCCTCAGTGCCCAGCGGTTGGAGTTGCTCGATCTCTCCGGGCCCAAGCCCGTCGCCGTCTGGGCCGACTTCATCACAGGTCGTTTCGGCTACCGATTGCGGCAGGGCTACGGACGGCGTCAACCCCTGGGTCGGGCCGTTGGCGCGGTCAACCATGGCCGGCCAAGGGTCGTGGACTGCACTGCTGGCTTGGGCCGAGACTCAGCCCTGTTGGCCGCCCTGGGATGCTCGGTGGTGGCCCTCGAACGGTCAGCTGTCGTGGCCGAGCTGTTGGCCGACGGCCTGGACAGGGCTCGGCTCGCTGGCACCGTCCCCGGAGCCTCCGCTGCGGACGCCCGGGTGGCGGAGACCATCGGTCGCATCCAGCTGATCTGTGGGGATGCTCGCGTATGGCTGAGCAGCCCATCCTCGGGCCAGAGCGCAGACGTCGTCCTGCTCGACCCCATGTTTCCGCAACGGCAAAAGACTGCCCTGGTCAAAAAAGAGATGCGCCTGTTCAAGCGGCTCGTCGGCGAAGACCTCGACGCTGACGAGCTGCTCGAAGCCGCCCTGGGCTCGTCAATCCCGCGGGTTGTGGTCAAACGGCCTCGAGGATCGCCGCCCATGGCAGGCTCGCGCAAACCCAGCCATGGCCACGATGCAGGAGTCACCCGCTTCGACGTATACCTTTGAAATCCCTGCAATAAAGTACCTTGAAGGTCCGGCTAGGAATCAGTCGGCCCGGATCGGTAACATGCGCGGCGGTCTCACGGGTTCTCTGCACACCATGCGCGTCAGGCCAGTGAAAGGGACACGTATTCGCTCGGTACGGCTTCATGACACCCGTTAGGGCTCCATCCACAAGGCCGCCGGTTCAGATCGCCCATGGGGCGCCTAGGTCGGCCTTTCTGGTATCAGAAGACGCCTACGGGCCTCTTGGAACCCGCCGATGGCAAGCCAGCCCCCCCCCTCCATGGCGTTTCATTGATTCATGGCCAGACCCATCAGCTTTGACCCCGAGGTGGCCCTGGACGAGGCCATCGAACTCTTCTGGACCAAGGGCTATCACAACGCCAGCGTCGAGGACATCGTGCAATCCACCGGGCTCAACCGCCACAGCCTGTACGTGCGTTTCGGCAGCAAGCTCGGCCTGCTGAGAGCTGCTCTGCAACGGCACAACCAACGCGGCGTGGACCAACTCAACGCGATCTGCAACCTGGACGAACCGGTGAAGGATCGCCTGCGCAAGTTGCTCGCCTTGCGCGAACCCTCCAACGCCGACCCGGTCTTCGGGGACGCAACCCGGCGCGGCTGCTTTCAGTTCGCCATCGGTACCGAGCTGCGCAACAGTCACCCTGAGTTCCGTTCGGCCATGGACGACATGGGCCGAAGAGTCGAGCAGTTCATGGAGCAGCTCGTGCGCGAGGGCCAGCAGTCTGGCGAGGTTCGCACAGACTGCAGCGCCGAAGACCTGGCCGCAGTCTTGATGGGTGGGTTCATGCTGCCGCTCATCTACAGCCAACAGCAGCAGCGCTTTGACGGTCTCGTCTCGGTCATCAACTGCGCCGTGTGAATCGGGGCAGCACCGCTCGCATGTCCCACACAGCCAGCCCGGTCGGCGTCCTGCTCAGCAACACGGGCTCGCCCCAGGCCCCCACCGCACCGGCGCTCCGTGCCTACCTGGCAGAGTTCCTCTCGGACCCCCGGGTCGTGGACCTGCCCCGTTGGCTGTGGTGGCCGATCTTGCACGGCGTGGTCCTGAGAAGCCGGCCTCGTCGCTCCGCCGCTCTGTACCAGAGACTCTGGACCGACCAGGGCGCGCCCCTGATCCACATCAGCCAGCTGCAGACCCGGGCCCTGGGCGAGCGGCTCGGGCCGGGATTCGTGGTGGCCATGGGCATGCGCTACGGCGAACCTTCCATGGCCACCGCGGTCGAGCAGCTCCGCGCCGCTGGTTGCCAGCGAGTGATCGTGCTGCCCATGTTCCCCCAGTTTGCCGAGGCCACGGTGGGTTCGATCCTGGCGGCGGCGGCACCGCTTCTCGGCAATCTTCCCTGGGCAGAGGTGCCCCCGTTCTTTGCCGACCACGACTACATCGCCGCGTTGGCAAGGACCATCGAGGCCGAGCGCAACGACGAGCACTTGCTGATCAGCTTTCATGGTCTGCCCATGCGTCAAGTGCGCCGCGGGGACCCGTACCCGGAGCACTGCCGACACACCGCCGAGCAGCTTGCTGAGCAACTCGGGCTCGGCCCCCACCAGTGGTCCCTGTCGTTTCAATCCCGCTTCGGGCCCGGCCGCTGGTTGGAGCCAGCCACCGATGCCCTGGTGTGCGAGTTGGCCGCAGCACACCCACAGCTGCTGGTAGCCTGCCCGGGTTTCACCGCGGATTGCCTTGAGAGCCTGGATGAAATCGGCTGCGAACTCGCCAAGACCTTTCGAGAGGCTGGCGGTCAGAGCCTACGCCTCGTGCCCTGCCTCAACGACGACCCCGACTTCATGGATTGCCTGGCCAAGCTGGTCAGGTCTGTCGGCTGAGGTCGTTGTGACCCGAGAGGGCAGTCAGACCAACCACGAGCGCTCGGGATGTCGCACGGTCAGCACGGGCACATGGCCGTGACGGGTGACCAGGTCGGCAACATGTCCCAGGAGTGCACCGCTGAAACCTGTGTGGCCGTGGGTCCCCATCATGACCAGATCGACCGTGTCTTGAAGGCGCAGGATACGGGGCACCGGGTCGTCTTCGACGAAGACCAGTTCGTGGTCAACGCCTTGCCAGTCCATTGCGGCCATGGCCTGATCAAACTCAGCCTCCGCGTCCTTGCGCAGGCCTTCGACCACGTACGTTGGTCCGGGCATGGCCCAGCCTTCGTCGGAGAACAACTCTGGCGAAGAGAAACAGTGCAGAACAAGCAGCTCTGCTGAGTGTGCGTGAGCCCAGTGCACAGCTCCCCGGAGGACGGCGATGCTGTCGTCAGAGAGATCGACGGGCACAAGAATGCGCTGCGTTTCTCGCAGAGGTCCCGCCTGGACCCAGACCGGACAGGTGGCCTGGCTGAGAACGCCCCGGACCGTGTCGTCGAAATTCAGCAGCCCGTGCCTTTGATGCCGCCCCAACACGATCAGCTCTGCGTCCAGCTCAGCAGCGCGGCGCAGGACCAACTCGGCGGGATGCTTGACCACCTCAACCGTGAGATGCTCCTCGCTGAAACCCACCGGTAGCTGGGCCCCGGAGAGTGACGCGTTGATACCACTCAAGATCGCGCGGCGGGCGTTCTCGACGGCGTCGGGGGCCAATCGAGCGAAGCCGTGGGAGGACTTCACTCCATGGACCAGCTCAAGCCTGGCGCCAAACCGCTGCGCCAACCCGATGGCCACGTTGAGGGCCTTCTCCGCCTGACCATGGGCGTCGACGCCCACCAGGATGCACTGGGGTGATGAGATGCTCATGAAACCTGTGAGCTCCGTGGAGGCCGGTTCATTCGATGTAGAAAGGGCTCGTCCAGGCGACATGATGGTCGGCCTGAAGGACCCGCAAGTAGACGTACTCACCGGCTGCGAGGTCGGTGAGCTCATACGAGCTGGCGATGAACGCGGAGGGTTCGTCGTCAAAGCTCGAGGACGCGATGACCGCGCCGCTGCGCACCAGGTCGACGCGCACGATGGGCGCCGTGCCCCAGGCCAGCAGGGTCACCTTGGCCGGGCCGTCGGGCGCGGCCAGGGTGCCGCCCATGCGTGTGCCGTCCAGGCTGCAGCGGACGATCATGCGCGCACCGCTCGTCGCATAGCACCGTCGGCTGCGCAACACATCGAGGACACCAGCCCGGGAGAAATCATCGGTCAGCAAGGCCACCAGCCCCCCAGCGCCGCTGGGGTTGGCCAGGTGCGCCAGCCCCGGGTGTCCGTCGTGGCTGTCACCGCTCCCTACGAAACCGAAACGCATGCCCGCATCGAGCACGTCACGAACGAAGTTGCCCGGTTGAGGACGATAGATCAGCAACGGTGAATCGAGGGCTTCGCTGCTGCCATGAACAGAGATCACTTCGGTCACGGGTTCGATCGCCGGGTCCGGGCGGTAGGTCCAGTTGACGGCGATGGGGCCGCCCGCGGAGTGGTGGGCAAAGGTCAGAACCTCTTGCCCTGCCAGGCCGTCCCAGAGCTGTCGCGGGGTTTCGTAGCGCTCGTCAAGAGACGACAAGACCGACAGGCTGGGCTCCTCTTCAAAGCTCAGGACATGGCGATGGCCGTGGATCCAGCTGGTCCATTCATAGCCGGGCAGGGTCACGAAACGGCCGGGCTCGTGGTGGGCAGCGACGCTCTCGCTGATGCGCTCCCACATCTCGGGATGGGCGTCCAGAAACTCGAAGCCCCAGTGGTCATGGTCGGTCAAGGAGACCACGTCGAGGGCTGCCACATCGCGGGCGTAGGCGAAGTAGTCATCCGGGGTGCCCGTGCCATCAGAGAGGCCCGAGTGGCCGTGCAGATCTCCCCACAGGATCGCCCCCACCTCGGCTTGCACCACGAGAGGGTTGGACAGACCTTGCAGTCCGTCGTCCGTGCTGGCGGCGATCCACCACACACCCTCTTCGGCACAGTCGAAGGTGAACGATTGGTGCCCCCCTTCGCTGCCGTCAAAGAGGAGGGCTTGCGGAGCCTCGGCCCCTGCGGGAAGCCCGGAGAGCAGCACCTTGCCTTCGAATGGCACGCCGCTGTTGGCGCCGGCATCCAGCACAGCCACGGTGAGCCGTGCCTCGCCGCCAGGTCGCACGCAGCTGGTCACGGTGACAACCAACTGAGCCGCAGGCCCTGGCGCGACAGCGACCATTGGCGCCTCGGCGATCAGACCCCGGAGACCATCGCCGTCGCCGTCCACCGCGATCCAGAAGGGGCTCTCGGCCTCGGCAAAACGATCAGGACGAGCACCCGCAGCCCCCGCGCCGTAGGTGATGGTCAGGCCCTCGCCCGGGCGTAGCTCCCGCCCGCTGATGATGATGGCCATGAGCTGTTGCTCGACAGCCCGCGCCAGGGGAACCACGCCCTCGGCATCAGTGGTCACGGTGGTGAAACCCAGACGTCCGGCCATGGCCTCCACGGGCAGGCGACCGTCGTCCGGAACTGGCCAGCTCCAGCCCCAGTAGGGGGACACCTGCAGGTACACAACCCCGCCCTCGGCCACTCCCAGAGGGCCAGCCTCGAAACGAATGGTCCAGCGCCCGGCCTCCCCCACTGTGGCCTCTTCGTCCCAGCCCGGAGACTCGATCAGCCAGGCTCGCCCGCCACCGTCGGACGGGTGGCGTTCGGCCTGCAGATCCTGGCGCAGACTCTCGACCATCTCCCACCTTGCTGTGGGCGGCTCAGGGTCGTCAACGGGCCGACTGCGCCAGCCGCTCTCGGTGGCCGGGCCCAGAGCCGCTGGCGTGACCACCGCGGGCGCTGCGACTTCGGGCGCTGATGATGAGTCTTCAGCGGCCACACCGTCACCGTCGCAAGCAGCCAGGAAGAGAAGCGGAAGCCAGCACCAGCGAGAGAGGACACTCATGGCCCCAGTCTAGCAATCGCCGCCCGTGGTTTGGACGGCACGACGGCACATGCGACGGCAGCGCTCACGGCCCCCACGCCGCGAGCGCTGCCGTCAGTCCGTTGCGCTCAGCGCAGGGTCGCCCGCACCCAGAGCTTGGCGTTGCCAGGGCTCGCCGACAGCTCGGCCAGGTCATGTCGTTGGCCATCAGCCGCGCAGCGCAGGGCCACGTCACTGGAGTCGAAGACCGCTCGCTGATAGACGCCCTCCTGGCCCGACCCCATGCGTGCCTCGTGCAGACTGACCAGGTGATTGCGGGCCACATCGATCTCCACAGACCCGCGGCCGTTGGCGTGCGCCACCAACCACAGACCATCCAGCGCTTCGGCCACCTCGGTCTCCGTGTTCATGGCGTTGCTGGCCACGTCCACCTCTCTGCCGTGCAAGTAACTCAGGGCTTCGCCCACCATGACCAGGCCGTCCGCATGTTGCTCAAGGTCGAGACGCCCACCCGCCAAGGTGCTTCCGGCACCATTCTCGAGGCCCCACTCGAACAGCACGGCCTCGCTCACTGGCAAACGGGACGGCAGCCTGGCGAGGCGAGCGGCGACCTGCGCGCCCGGGCCTGCCAGAAGCATCCAGTTGCGCTCACTCCAGATCGAGCCGCCGTCCTCCCATTCGAGGGGGTAGACCACCTGGGACACGGAGACATCCCAGTCGATGTCCTCACCAGGAAAGGTGAGCTTGCTGAACTCTTCGTCGTCCTCCCGATAGCTCCTCGTGTGCGAACCGTCCCGCCCTTGCATCTTGTCGGCAGGGACAATGGGACCATCGAAGCCCGCCCAGTAGAAGGCGCTCAGGTCGATCAGCCGCACCTCGAGCCCACCGATCTGCACGGGAGCGGGGGCCGGATCCACGTGCTCAAGGACCAGCCGTGTGAGCCGCCCCGAGACCCCGGACACCGTGCGACACCAGGCCGACGACAACAGGGCCTGTCCCTCAAGGAGCACGCCTGAAGAGGCCACCGTGGTCGCCTCGGCACGAAAGAGGTCGTGGCTGCGCCGTTGACTCAGGGACGTCGAGCTGCTCTCCATCACGACCCGCTCCGGAGCTTCGATCTCCGTGGACGTCAGTGTCGGCTCGCCCACCATGCGTTGCACCATGCGTAGACGCTGACCTTCGGTTCCAGGAACATCCTCGACCCTGAGCAACAGGGTCAGCCCCCCGATCAGATTGCGCGGGCTGGCTGCGTTGCCTGTGGAACTTGCCGCGATTTCTGAGTCCCAGTGGCTCAGCAACTGCTGGGTGCGTTCGCTGCCACGCCTGACGGTGCGGCCCACAGGCACACTCTCGCTGCGGCTCTGGAGCAAGACCGCCTCGCCCCCGTCGATCATGGCTTGCAAGCTCGTCTGCCCGAGGGGGCTGTCGCCTTCGGGAGCCGCCATGATCTCGTAGACATCCCAGCGCACCTGGGCCTGGCGACTCGATGCGCTGTCAAGGTATTCAAGCAACTCGGCGATGTCGCTGTGCACGGACGTCGGTGCGGTGACCAGCAGGCGCTCATCGTGCATCAGCTCGATCTCCCGCCCTTCGTACTGAAACTCGTCGGAGTAGACCGAATCGACGAGCAGGCTGTAGAACGGTTCGGTGAGGTCGGCGTCGCTGTGGTCGTCTTCGTCCCACTCTTCTAGAAACGGCATGACGGAGAGACCGATCTTCTCTGAGTGAGCCCCCCCACCCAGGCCAGAGAGGTCATAGACCACCGTGCTGAGAGCCCCTTCGTTCCCGCCGGGATCTGTCTCCAAGGGCTCGTTGGCCGTGCTGGGCTCAGCGAGGGCTGCCAGGCCAGCCAAGGCCAGGGGCGCTACGATCAAGGTCTTCGTGGGATTCATGGGGAGTCTCCAGGGTTCTCGGTTCGTTCGATCATCGGGCGTGTGCGCTGAGCGCGCGGCGCAACGGATTCAACAGGCGTTGGGACGGCAGAGACGCAGCGGCAAAGCGGCGAGCTGAAGAGTCCGCCACCTGGCTCAGGCTCGACGGGTCATGCCCCAGAGCGGCCCATGCTGCACCTGCAGCAACGCCATCGAGCTGGGAGGCCACCGCCCAGGCCAGGGGCGACAGCTCATCGTCGGCCGGCCGCGCGCCGATCCACTCCAGCAGCTGGGCGACATGCCCCGACGGCCCCGTGCGCGCCAGGGCCATCAACAGCGCGGCCTGGTGACCGCCGTCATCGACGGGGTTCTCCTGAGCCACCAGGCAGGCCAGCAACAACGGCGCGGCCAGCTCTGAGGGCAGGGCCTGGGACAACTCCCGAGCCTCGTCGCTGCCCCGAGCAGCCAGAGCAGAGCCGACGCGCTCAAGAGTCAGGGGCTCACGACGCAAGACGTCGCTCAGGCCGCTAGCCAGCCGCTCTCGTCTGGAGCCCGACTCAGCGGCCCACAGGTCGATCAAGCCGGACGCAGCCGGCTCACCACCCAGGGTCACGACAGCAGCCAACAGGCCCTGATCTCCCGGGTCTTCTTCGAGCTGGATCAGCAGGGTGGGAACCAGGTCAACACACTCGCTGGCGACGATCCAATCGAGCAGGACGGATGGCGGGTTGCGCTGTGCGAAGGCCTGGCGCAGGGCCGCCACTCCGGCCTCCTCAGCGACAGCAAGCCGCGCCTGAAACGCGCCACGCATCACGGGTTCAAGCGCTGGCTCATCAGACACAGTGAGCAGGGCGTCCAGAGCCTCGTCTACTGGGACCAGCGTGGCGAGGTTCAGCAACGCCTCTCTTGCCTGGGCAGAGGCAGGAGAGGCCAGGGTCTGGTCGACTCGGTCGTCAAGCAAGCGCGACAGGGCCGCGCCAGATCGTGGCCCCTGCGATCGGGCCAGCAAGGTGGCGCAACGCAGAGGGTCGTCCGCCCTGGCTGCCCGTCGCTCCAAAGCTCGAACCAGGGGCAGGCTGGCTTCCACGGGAGTGACATCTCGCTCCAACTGGGCCAACGCAGCTTCGGCCAAACGCCCATCCCGGGCCAGAGCAGCGGCAAGGACGTTGAAGGTGGACGGCTCGCACGCTGCGTAGCGTACGGCCACGGCAGCGACGACGACGTCGTCTCCCAAGGCCCAGCTGCGCACCAAGGACCCCACCGGCCAGCCCTCCGCACGGAGCGCGGCCAACCCTGCAGCGCAGGCCCGGCCAAAGTCACCGTCGTGATCCGGGAAGCGCTTGTGTCCGTCGAGAAGCACGGTGGCTGTTCGTTGCTGAGCGGTCCGCAAGCGAGCCGCATCGACAACCTCTGCGGAGACCTGCTCAGGCTCGATGCGGCGCCCGCCCCCGCCGCTCCCTCCGCTGAGCTCGTATGCGTTGACACCCAGCGGCACTGGAACCTGATCGTGAGCCGGCGTTGCCGCCGTGGTCTCGCTCTGAGAGATGTCGGGAGCCGCCGTGAACGAGTCCCGCAAGGACCAGACCAGCACCAAGGCACAGGCGGCAGCAGCAGCTGGCCACCAGAGCGCTGCTCGACGAGGCCAGGGAGCCCGCTCCGAAGCGAGCTGCTCGCGGGCATCGACTGCTGCCCAGAGACGCTCGAGGGAACGCTCAGCCGAGCCCGCCCCCGCCGCTGGAATCGTCTCCAGCAACCACTCGTCGAGGCGACGCTCTTCTGCCAGGCGTTGGCGGCAGAGGGCGCACCCGGAGAGGTGCGCTTCGATCTGCAGAACGGTCTCGGCCTCGCACTCATCGAGGACGTACTGCTGCCACCGCGCTTCACCGATATGGGTCATGGCGACGCCTCCAGATCGGGGCCCATGCGTTGCCGCAGATGACGGCGGGCCTTGACCACGTAGACCCGAGCCGAACGACTGGTGAGACCCAGCACTGCAGCCACCTCGTCGTAGGCCATGTGCTCGAAGACCCGCAAATGCAGAGCGGCCCGTTGTTTCGCTGGCAACTCTTCGAGAACAGCGCGCACACGGGCCAGTGTCTCCGCCACGCTGGCACGTTCGCTCGGCTGTTGCAGCGGCTGGGGCGGCACGGCCCGCTCGTACCCTTGGCGAGTCTGCCGCCGGCGCCTGGCGTCGAGGCACTGGTGATAGACGATGCGCAAGAACCAGCTACGAAAGCCGGCCACGTGGCGCAGGCTGGCGAGATTGTTGTGGGTCTTGAGCAGCGCATCCTGAAGAGCGTCCTCTGCGTCGTCGTGGTTGCCCAACAGGCGTTGGGCCAGGGCCAGGGCGGCTGCGTGGTGGGCACCGATCAGTTGACCGAAGGCGACACGGTCGCCCCGACGGCAAAGCTCTAGGAGATCTGAGGTCTCGATGGCGATCGTTGTCATGCCCATTGGCAGCCGGTTCTGCATCTAGGGACGCAGCTCGTCCCACGAGTGCTAACCGATTCCGTGACAAGGGTCACGAGACTTGACGCCCCATGGGAGGCACGCTGCGCAGATCAAGCCCTACAGGCGGGTCTGAAGCGCCCTCCGGGCGTTCGCCAAGGGACGGGACCGATGGGCTCACGCTGGATCAGCGGAGCCTCACGTAGCCACGAGGATGCAAGGCGGCCCTACCTGGCACGGCGCCCCCGGCGCTCCATGGCCCGCCGTTCAAGGACCCTGCGCTCAAGGCTCCTGTGCCCTACCTACGTCCCGATGCTCAAGAGCCCGCAGGGCTCAGGGATCAGACCCTTGGACGCCGTGGACGCACGCCCGGGGCATTGCCGCCCCCCTGTCCCGTGGCCGTGAGCTGGCTCGGGTCATTGGCGTACTGGACGGCCGTCTCCTGGGAGATGATGCCGGCGGCGACCAGATCGGTGAGGTGCCTCTCCAGCGTGATCATGCGGTCCTTGGCAGAGAGCTGCATGGTCGCGTAGATCTGGTGCCAGGCCCCGGTGCGGATCAGGTTCGAGATGGCAGACGAGTTCTTCATGATCTCGAAGACCGCAGCCCGCCCCTGACCATCCTGCCTGGGCACGAGCTTCTGAGCGATCACGTAGGACAGGCTGAACGAAAGCTGGGACGACACCTCTCGGCTGCGCTCTGCAGGGAAGAGGTCGGTGATACGAGTGACCACGCCCTTGGCGTCCCGGGTATGCAAGGTGGTGAACACGAGGTGGCCGGTCTCCGCGGCCGAGAGGGCCAGGCTGGCCGTCTCGGTATCACGGATCTCGCCCAGGAAGATCACATCGGGGTCTTCGCGGAGGGCCGAGCGCAAGCCACCTGAAAACGTCTCGCAGTGCCTGCCGATCTCCCGCTGGGAGACCAGGCACTGCTCCTGCCGCTGCACGTACTCCACCGGGTCTTCGAGGGTGATGATGCGCAGGCGAGCCGTGCGGTTCAGCTCCGACATGATCGAGGCGATGGTGGTCGACTTGCCCGAACCGGTGATGCCCGTGACCACGATCAGCCCCTGGCGCAGGCGCAAGATCTGATCGACCACGGCCTGATCAGGGAAGCCCAGGGCGTGGGTGTCGGGGACATTGCGAGGCAGGGCGCGCACCACCATGGCCAGACCATCACGGTCATGGAACACGTTGATACGGAAGTCCATCTGCTCACGGTCGAAGTGGTAACCCGCGTCGATGTCCCGGGGGATCTCCTGCTCTAGCAGGGCAATCTGGTCCTTGCGCATGAGCGGATACACCAGCGCCTTGGCCACATCGGCGGACACGGGCACGGCGTTCACGATGGGCATCAGCTCACCATCGTGACGATAGCGAGCGGGCTGCCCCACCTTGATGTGCAGGTCAGCGAGCCGAGAGAGGCCGCCAGCCTGGAGGTCTGACTCGCCGAAGCGACGCAACAGGTCAAAGATCGAGACCAGGCGGCCATCGATCTCGTAGACCCGGTGATCTGCTTCCCGGTCACGCTCTACGGCTGGGGCCTGGGGCTCATCCTTGGCCACGGCAGGCGCAGCGGGGGGAGCAGCTTCTGCGGTGACGCTAGGTGCGGCATCCGCAGAGGCCGCCTCTGCCTCGGGCTGGGCTGGCAGCCTGGGCGCGGTCAGGGGCTGGGGATCGGCGTCAAAAGGCCTGTCCGTCACGCCATGGCGAAAATTCGGATCATCCTTCAGGTTGTCAGACACGGTGCCACTCCAGGCGGGATTCAGACCCCGTCCTCATCGACTGCCCTGGGGGATCGACTTGTGGCTTGGATCGAGAATGGCTGACGGCATTCCCTATGCTGTGCGCCCCACCACAGCCCAAAGGAGGCGCCCAGCCATGGAGCGCTGGTCCATCGACCTGACCAAAGAGGCCTTCAAGTTCTCGGCCGCCCACTTCTTGATCTTCCCCGACGGGACCGCAGAGCGCCTCCACGGCCACAACTACCGGGTCTCCATCGAGCTCGATGCGAGCCTGACCGTCCATGGCCTGGTGATCGACTTCAAGCGGGTCAAGCCCGTGGTCAAGGAGATCGTCGATGAGCTCGACGAGCACTGGCTCGTACCCGGCGAGCACCCTCACCTGCACTGGACCCGACGGGACGACGGCACCATCGAGGTGCGCTACCAAGAGCGCTACTACGCCGCCCCCCACGAAGACGTGATCATCATGCCCATGAACAACCTGAGTGCCGAGAACCTGTCCACGTTCATCGGCCGCGAGTTGCGTTCACGGCTGGCCGAGCGCTTTCCCGACCTGATCATCAACGTGCTCATGTGCGCGGTCGAAGAGACGAGCGGCCAACGGGGGCGCTACCACTATGAGCGGGACCGAGCCGCATCGTGACGCTGCGCGTGCTGCTCACCGGCTTCGAGCCCTTCGGCGGCGAGGCGATCAACCCCTCGTGGGAACTCGCCCGCACACTGGCCGAGTCTGCCACGCCCCATGAGGGCCTCGCCCTGTGTGCAGAGCGACTTCCCGTCGATCGGGCGACCTACGCGGAGGCCCTTGCCCAGGCCATCGAGCGCCACCTCCCCGACGTGGTGCTGGCCCTGGGACAGGCCACGGGCCGAGGGGCCATTCACCTGGAGCGACTGGCCTACAACGACATCGACTACAAGGGTGCTGCTGACAACGGGGGACACGAGGTCAGCGGAGAGGCCCTTTACAGGGACGCGCCTGAGACCCTCGCCGCCAGCCTGCCCCTGGAGTCGCTGTGCGACAGCCTGCAAGCCGCTGGTCATCCGGTAGAGGTCTCATCGGACGCGGGACGGTTTCTCTGCAATGCCGTGCTCTTCGAGTTGCGTCATGTGCACAGCGCCTTGCCCGCAGCCTTCGTGCACCTGCCGTTGCTACCGGAGCAAGCCGCCCGTCGCGACAAGGGCGAGCCGTCCCTGTCAGCCCAGGTCACCCAGGCGTGCCTGGCGGATCTGCTTCGGCATCTGGCTCCCCCGCTGCCTGAGCCCGGCGACGACGCCTGAACTCCGCCAGTCGACGGCCCAGTTCGAGCTCTACCCCCCGGGGAGAAGGGCGGTAGAACATTGCGCCAGCCAGGGCCTCTGGCAGGTGCTCCAAGCTGCTCACCGAGCCCTCGATGCCGTGGGGGTTCACGTAGCCCTCGCCGTGCCCGAGCGACCTGGCCAAGGCCGTGGGAGCGTTGCGCAGGGCATCCGGCACGGGCAAGGCACCACGGCGTTCGATCGCCTGCCTGGCCGCCTTGCAGGCCTGGGTCACCGCGTCTGACTTGGGCGCCAGAGCCAGATAGATGGCCGCCTGGGACAAGGCTCCGGCCCCTTCTGGCAGCCCCAGAAACTCTACCGCCCGCAGGGCGTCCAGGGCGCAGCTGAGAGCCCGGGGATCAGCCAGCCCCACGTCTTCGCTGGCCATGCGCACCAGCCGACGCGCGATCACTCGGGGATCGTCCCCGGCCACGAGAATGCGCTCCACGTAGTAGACCGCCGCATCCGGGTCGCTGCCCCGTAATGACTTGTGCAGCGCGGAGAGCAGGTCGAAGTGGGCGTCGCCGCTCCTGTCGTGAGCCAGACTGCGCTCCCCCGCAGCCCTGGCCAGGTCTTCGGGGGTGGGAATGTCCCGCCCTCCGTCGCTGGCCAGGCCTACCGCTCGCTCCAGCACGTTGAGCAGGCGCCGACCGTCTTCAGCGGCCAGGGACAGCAAGCTGTTCCACGACTCGTCGGGCCAGTCGACGGAGGCCTTGCCCAGGCCATGCTCGGTGTCCGTGAGCGCACGCTGAGCCAGCTGACGGGCTGCGGCGTCGGTGAGGCCCGGCAGACGCACCAGGCGACAGCGACTGAGCAGCGCGGCGTTCACATGAAACGACGGGTTCTCTGTGGTCGCGCCCACCAGCACCACCCGGCCGTCCTCTGCTTCGTGCAACAGGGCGTCTTGCTGACCCTTGTGAAAGCGGTGGATCTCATCGACGAAGAGCAGGGTGGGACGGCCGCCTGCGCCGAGCCTGAACTGAGCCTCGGCCAGGGCGTCTCGCAGAGCGGCCACTCCCGTGGACACGGCCGAGAGAGAGACCAGCTCATGATCTGTGGCCGTGGCCAGCAGACGGGCCAGTGTGGTCTTGCCGCAGCCGGGCGGGCCCCAGAGCAGCAACGACGAGAGCCGACCCTGATCGACCTCGTGACGCAGGGGAGAGCCTGGAGCGAGCAGGCCTGAGGGGTCAGCGAAGTCTTCGAGCGTGCGCGGACGCATGCGCTCCGCCAGGGGAGCCCAGCGCGCCGCCTGTTGCCGCCCCGCAGCCGCGAAGAGCCCGTCGCCACTCTGATCGTTCTTGCCCATGGTGCCCATCTTGCACGGGATGAAGTGTCGAGCCAGTATAGGCACCCCACGCCCCACGAGGTCCCCCCCATGGTCACGATCCACATTGCATACAAGGGCGAGCTGCGCTGCTCCGCCTCGCACCAGCCCTCGGGGGCCGAAGTGGTCACCGACGCTCCGCTGGACAATCAGGGCCGAGGCGCGTCGTTCTCCCCGACCGATCTGGTGGCCACGGCCCTGGGATCCTGCATGGCGACGATCATGGCCATCACCGCCGAGCGCCATGACTTCGATCTTGCAGGCACCACCGTCGTCGTGGAAAAACACATGGTCACCAGCCCGGAGCGGCGCATCGGCAAGCTGGAGACGGTCATCACCGTGCCTGGTGAGACGAACCCGCAGCTGCGCACGACACTCGAGCGGGCGGCCTACGCCTGCCCGGTGCACAAGAGTCTGCACCCGGACGTCGCCATCCCGGTGACCTTTCGCTGGGGCAGCTGAACGCCAGGCTCCCGGCCCGTCAGTCAGTGTCCATGACCAGGCCTTCGTCGGACAGGGGCACCTCTCCTTCGCTGCGGGCGATGATCGCCGCGCCGCTGCCATCGCTCCAGACGTTGACCACGGTGCGCAGCATGTCGAGGGGGCGATCGACGGCCAGCAACAGGGCCGCGCCTTCTACGGGAAGGCCCAGGGCGCCCAGGATGGTGAGCATCATCACCAGGCCTGCCGAGGGGATCCCCGCGGCGCCCACCGAAGCCATGAGAGCCATGAAGACCACCAGGATCTGCTTGCCCATGGTGAGCTCGAACCCGCTCACCTCGCCGTAATACTGGGCCAGGAAGATCACGCCGATGCACTCGTACAGCGCCGTCCCATCCATGTTGATGGTGGCGCCGAGGGGCAGCACGAACGACGTGGTGCGATTGCTCACCTTGCCCCGGTGTTCGACGGTCTCGAGGTTCACCGGCAGGGTCATGGACGAAGACGACGTCGAGAAGGCCGTCATCAGCGAGGGCCCCATGGCCTTGGCCCAGTGCAGCGGATTGATCTTGGCGAAGATCCGCAGCAGCAGTGGCAAGGTCAGCAGAGAGTGTACGGCGAGGGCCGAGACCACCGTGAGCATGTACAGTCCCAGAGGCTCGAAGAGCCCGAAGCCCGTCTCACCCACCACCTTGACCAGCAAGGCGAAGACGCCGTAGGGGATCAACGACAAGACAAACGTCGCCATGCGCATCATCACTTCGAAGCCCGACTCGAAGAGGTCTTTCATGCGCTGGCGGTGAGGCTCAGCAGACTGGATGATGAACACGCCGAACAGCAAGGCGAAGAAGATCACCTGCAGCATCTGGCCATTGTCGGACATGGCCCCGAACACGTTGGTAGGGATCATGCGCCGCAGCACGTCCCAGAAGTTCTGGCCTGCCACCTGGCGAAAGGCGTCCACTGCCGGGAGGCCCAGGGCGGCGCCCTTGCCAGGCTGGATCAGGTTGACCAGGGCCAGGCCCGTGCCCGCGGCCAGCAAGCTGGTGCTGATGTAGTAGGTGAACGTCTTCGCGCTCAGTCGGCGCAGAGCCTCGCCCGAGCCCACGCCGGTCACGCCGGTGATGATCGAGGTGAGGATGATCGGCACGATCAACATCTTCAGCAAGGCCAAGAAGATGTCGGCGATGAAGACGAAGGGCACCAGCCACTCGCGCCTTTGCGATGTGGCGGACATGGTCACCGTGATCACCTGCGGGGCCCTGTCGTCGGCAGCGAGCCAAAGGGCCTCGCCCATGCCTGATTGAGCCAGCAGCGCCTCGAAGTCGGCGGCCGAAGTGATCGGGACGCGTCTCTCGGCGTCCTTGTCTCCGCGATGAAGGATGACGCTGCTGATCACAGCGCCGGGACTGAGCTGGGGCCTCATCTTCGATGCAGGAGAACCAGGAGAGCTGGCGGCGACGACTGCTCCACCCCCCGGCGCGTCTGCGGCGAAGCTCAGCCCCACCCAGGGGTCAGCGTCGAGGTAGCGCTGGAACGCGCCGCCCACCAGGAGGCCGGCGGCCAGCGCCAACAGGATCTGCCAATGGATCTTCATGGCGACCCAGGGTACTCACCTGTTCCTCAGGGTCCAGCGACCGAGCGAGGAGCTGGTCAGCTCCGCGGCTTGACCGCAGGCCAGTCTGACCGAGGGGACAGATCGATCAAGGGGCCCATGACTTTCTGGCCCAGGGCTGAGCAGACCAGATCGCACATCAGGTCGGCGGTGGTGTTGGCCGCGTCGAGAATCGGATTGACCTCGGCGATCTCAAGGGAGCACATCTTGCCCGAGTCGGCCACGACCTCCAGCAGCAGGTGCGCCTCACGAAAGTTGATGCCCCCCGGAACGGGCGTGCCCACGCCGGGCGCGAACTCAGGGTCCATGCCATCGGCGTCCAGTGAGACATGGATGCCAGCCGTGCCGTTGCTCGCGAACTCCACCGCCTCGGTGACCACCTGAGCCATGCCCTTGGCGTCGATCTTCATCATCTCGTAGTGGTGCACGCCGGTGCGGATCACCAGTTCTCGCTCATCGTCGTCCACGGAACGAATACCGATCAACACGGTGTTCTCGGGGGCGACCTTGCCGGTGAACCCGCCGAGGGTGACCAGATCGGGGTGACCGTGTCCCAGCAAGGCCGACAAGGGCATGCCGTGGATGTTCCCTGAGGGCGAGCTCGCCTCGGTGTTCATGTCGGCGTGGGCGTCGATCCAGATCAGGCCGACCTTTTCGCCGCGCTTGCGAAAGTGGCTGGCCACACCGGTGATCGTGCCCATGGCCATGGAGTGGTCACCGCCCGCCACGATCGGAAAGTGCCCGTCATCAAGAATGCGCTCGACTCGTGGGGCCAGTCGCCTGCACGTGCGCACGATCTCTTTCAGGTACTTGGCGCCCTGGCCCGGGTCACGACGTTCGGGCAGGGGGACGGAGATGTCGCCCAGATCCTCGAAGCCATGGCCCAGCTCGCGCACCTGCGATGCCAGGCCAGCCAGTCTCACCGCAGAGGGCCCCATGTCCACGCCTCGGCGACCTGCCCCGAGGTCCATGGGCACGCCGAGAAACTTGATCTCTTGGGGGCTAAAAGCGCTGAAAGGTGACATGCGGGCTGAGCTGCCTCGGAGAACGGGATCACTGCTGGACGCCAGGACACGGACGCCGACCAGGGAACGGGGTGGCAGGAGTCTATCATCGGCAGGGGACCGATCGGACCCGTAGCCACGGTCGGAAACTCTGGCTCGCCCCGCTCCCTGTCTCCCCCCTGTCCTCCACTCAGAGCCCAACGCCTTGAGCCCCCGCCCGCTGCACCAGATCAAGGAAGAGGCCTGGCCCACCGCGGCCCAGGCAGCGGCCTCCCAGCTCTTCTCCCCGCTCACTCTGCAGAGCGGGCTGGCGCTGACCCAGCGCACGTGGATCCCCGCCATGGTGCCCTGGCGGGCCAGCGAGGACGGCCTGGTCACTGCCGAGGTGATCGCCTGGTACGAGCGCTTCGCCAGCGGCCGGCCGGGAGCCATCGTGGTCGAAGCCACCGGCATTCGCGACGTACCCAGCGGCCCCCTCTTGCGCATCGGGGACGACCGCATGATCCCCGGGTTGCGTGACCTGGTCCATGCCGTGAGGACGGCGAGCGGTGGGCAGACCCGACTTCTCATTCAGCTGATCGATTTTCTGGGCGTCCGTCGGCGGCCCACGCGCGAACGCTTCCTGCGCCAGTACCTGACCCTGACCGACGGCCACCGCCGCGCCCTGGCCACACTCGATCCCACCCTCGACGTGGACGACGAGCAGCAGCTGCGAGCCGGGCTCTCCCAGCTCGACGACCAGAGCCTGTCTGCCGTGCTCTCTCCCCGGGAGTGGGACGACCTCAGC
>Ga0114932_10000310_pt1 | contig 58003 bp, 39 predicted proteins | sample 2SBtaG_2_FD_87286 | JGI IMG/M metagenome (GOLD analysis project Ga0114932, IMG submission 87286) | Deep subsurface microbial communities from Kolumbo volcano to uncover new lineages of life (NeLLi) - 2SBTROV12_ACTIVE470 metaG | ecosystem: Environmental > Aquatic > Marine > Volcanic ...
CGCCGGGCTGGATCTGAACGCGCTGTTGCTGGACGTGGTGGCCGAGAAGACGGGCTACCCGGCGGAGATGCTCACGCTGGACATGGATCTCGAGGGCGACCTCGGCATCGACAGCATCAAGCGGGTGGAGATCCTCTCCACGGTGCGGGAACGCCACCCGGAGCTGCCCGAGGTCGACGCCGCGGCCATGGCCACCTTGCGGACCCTGGGTCAGGTGCTCGCGTTCCTCCAGGACTCTCACGGTGGACCCCACACGCCTCCACCGGCCAGGGCCGAGGTGCCTCCGGCCGCCGAGCTCGGTCGCTTCGCACTCCGCGCTGTGCCCGCTCCCGCCGCCGGCATGGCCCCGTCCATGCCCACCGGCGTCGTGGCGGTGACCGACGAGGGATCGGGACTCGGCAAGGCGGTCGTGCGCAAGCTGCTGGAAGGTGGCCTGGACGCTCGCCTCGTGGTCGACGTGCCCGCCGACGCGGCCGGGCTCGTGCTCCTCGATGGCCTGCGCACGCTCAACCATCCCCAAGACGGCGACGCCGCCTCGCGCTCGGCCTTCGTGGCGGCGCGCACGGCCGCCAGGCGCCTCGTCGACGGCGGATGGCTCGTGACGGTGCAGGACACCGGCGGTGCCTTCGGCTTGCGCGACCTGCCCGCTGAGCGGGCCTGGGTCGGCGGCCTCGCCGCGCTCGCCAGGACGGCGGCCCAGGAGTGGCCCAAGGCCACGGTGAAGGCCATCGACCTGCAGCGGGGCGGTCGCGACGTCGCACAGCTCGCCGACGTGCTGGTCTCGGAGATCCTGGGCGGTGGGCCCGAGCGCGAGGTCGGCCTGCGCGCCGACGGCGAGCGCCTCGCGCTGCGCAGCGAGCGCGTGGAGGTGGCTCCCGGCGTGCACACCCTCGGCAAGGACGACGTGGTCGTCGTCTCGGGCGGCGCGCGCGGCGTGACTGCCGCTACGATGATCGCGCTCGGCAAAGCCACGGGGGCTCGGTTCGTGTTGCTCGGTCGCACGGCCCTGGGCGACGAGCCGGTGGAGGCGGCCAGCGCGCCGGACGATGCCGGGCTCAAGCGGGCGTTGTTGGACGCCGCGCGCGCACGTGGGGAGCAGGTGAAGCCCGCCGAGCTCGGCGCGCAGGTCCGGCGCATCCTGAGCTGGCGAGAGATCCGCGGCACGCTCGCATCGCTCGCCGCCGTGGGCTCGGACGCGCGCTACGTCTCCGTCGACGTGACGGACACGCCGAAGCTGGAGGCCGCGCTGAGCGAGGTCCGCGCGGACTGGGGCCCGGTCACCGCCATCGTGCATGGCGCCGGCGTGCTCGCCGACCGCTGGATCGCCGAGAAGACCGACGAGCAGTTCGACCGCGTCTACGACACCAAGGTGGGCGGCTTGCGCGCGATGCTGGACGCCACGGCGTCGCATCCCCTGAAGGCGATCGTGCTCTTCTCCTCGGTCGCCGCCCGCTGCGGCAACGTGGGCCAGGTGGACTACGCCATGGCGAACGAGGTGCTCAACAAGGTCGCGCAGGCCGAGGCCGCTCGCCGGACCGACTGTGTCGTGCGCTCGTTGGGCTGGGGCCCGTGGCGCGGTGGCATGGTCGACGCGGCGCTGGAGGCGCGCTTCGAAGCGCTCGGCGTGGCGCTGATCCCGCTGGCCGACGGTGCTCGGATGCTCGTGGACGAGCTGTCCGACACCGCGTCGAGCGAGGTGGAGCTGGTGCTCGGCGGCGAGCCACGGGGCGAGGCCCTGCTGGCCGACGGCACCGGACGCGCCCTCGAGCTGGAGGTCACGGTCGACCGCCGCAGCCATCCATGGCTCGAGGGGCACGCGATCCAAGGGGTGCCCGTCGTGCCGGTCGTGCTGGTGGCCGAGTGGTTCGCGCGCGCGGCCCGGTCGTGGGATCCGGCGCAGCAGGTCGTGGGCCTCTCCGGACTGCGCGTGTTGCGCGGCATCCGACTCGAACACTTCGAGAACGGCGGAGATCGTTTCCGCGTGACGGCCTCCGCGGTCGACGAGCACCGGCTCCGGCTGGAGCTTCACGACGCGAAGGGCCAGCCTCGCTACGCTGCAGAGGCCGAGCTCGGCCGTCGGGTCTCCCCGCCCACCGGTGCCCCGGAGGTGACGCTGGAGGACTGGGTGGGACCGGTCTACGGCGACGTGCTCTTCCACGGCCAGACCTTCCAGGTCATCAAGGAGCTCGACGGCATCAGCCCGGACGGCATCTCCGGCCAGCTCAAGGGCGTGGAGGAGGCAGGCTGGGCCGAAGAGCCCTGGGCGACCGACGTCGCGGCGATGGACGGCGGGCTCCAGCTGGCGCTGCTCTGGGCCAAGGAGGTCCTCGGCGGGCCGAGCTTGCCGACCTCCATCGAGCGCTTGACCACGTGGACCGATCGGCCGGTCACCGGCCAGGTGCGCTGCGTGCTGAAGGGCCGCACGCACGCTGGCTCCAAGGCGGTGTCCGATCTGATCTTCCTCGACGACGAGGGACGGACGGTGGCGGAGCTCGCCGGCGTCGAGACGCACCTGCTGCCGCAGGCCTGACCCATGTTCGGCCCCATCGCCATCGTTGGACGCGGTTGCGTCCTTCCGGGTGCGGACTCCGCGGAGGCGCTCGGAGAGGCGGTCTTCGCTGGTCGGGACCTCACGAGCTCGGCGGCCGAGGGCCGTTGGGGCCTTCCCCATGCTGCCGTGCTCGGCGGTCGCCCAGGCTACTCTCCCGATGCGACCTGGTCCGACCGGGGGGGCTACGTGAAGGGGCCGCACGCCACGCCACACCTCGGTGGCTTCGGCGTGCCCGAGCAGGAGCTCGCGGGCCTCGACCCGGTGTTCACCTGGACCCTGCACGCGGCACGCGAGGCGCTCGTGGGTGTCGGCGCGACCCCGCGCTCCTGCGCGGTGATCGGGAACCTCAGCTACCCCACCGGTGGGCTGTCCTGCTTCTCCGAAGAGCAATGGCTGTCGGCGGCGGGGATCCGTCCGACCGCCCTCGGGCGGCGGCCGACTGCACCGGCGAACCGCTTCATGTCGGGGCTGCCCGCCTTGCTGTTGCGCCGCGCCCTGGGCATCGACCACGCCTTCTCGCTGGATGCCGCCTGCGCCTCCAGCCTCTACGCGGTGAAGCTCGCGTGCGACGCGCTCCACGACGGGCGCACGGACGTGGCGCTCGCCGGGGCGGTCAACCGCGCGGATGACCTCTTCATCCACCTCGGCTTCTCGGCGCTCTCGGCGTTGAGCGCATCGGGACGCAGCCGTCCCTTCCACGCCCAGGCCGACGGGCTGTTGCCGGCGGAAGGTGCGGCGGTGCTGGCCTTGAAGCGGCTCGGCGATGCCGTGGACGCCGGTGACCCGATCTTCGGGGTCATCCGGGCGGTCGGGTTGTCCAACGACGGCCGCGGCCGCGGCCTGCTCGCGCCGAACGCGGTGGGGCAGGCGCGCGCCTTGCGTCAGGCCTACGACCAGGCCGGCGTTGTGGCCGGCGACCTCGGGCTGCTGGAAGCGCACGCCACCGGCACCACGGTCGGTGATGCGGCGGAGATCGCGTCCGCCAGCGCCGTCTTCTCCGGCCGCACCGTGCCGGTGGGCTCGCTGAAGTCCAACCTGGGCCACCTGGTCACGGCCGCCGGGGCGGCCGGGCTGATCAAGGTGACCGAGGCGCTCCGCCGGGGGCAGCTGCCGCCGACCCTGGCCTGTGAGCAGGAACACCCGGATCTCGCGGGGTCGGCCCTGCGCGTCGTGCGTGAGGTCGAGCCTTGGACCGGCCCCCGTCGCGCCGGCGTGTCGGCCTTCGGGTTCGGCGGGAACAACGCCCACGTGGTCGTCGAAGCCTTCGATGGCACCAGCGCGCAGGTGGCCGTGGCGGCCCCCGCCGCCGTGCCGCTGGCCGTCGTCGGCTTGGGTCTCGCGGCCGGCGGCGCGCAAGGGGTCGACGCGGTGCGTCAGGCCTGGAACTCCGGAGCCGGGACACGCCGGCTCGACCAGGTGCGTCTCGGGCTGCGCGGCCTGCGCTTCCCACCCAACGATCTCGCCCAGAGCCTCGCGCAGCAGGTGCTGCTCCTCGCGGTTGCACGGGAGGCGGCCGAGGGGCTCGAGCTGCCGCGCGAGCGGAGCGGTGTCTACGTGGGCATGGGGACGGATCCCGAGGTCGCCCGCTACGGCGCGCGCTGGCGGGCAGGTCACTGGGCCCAGGTGCTCGGTGCCTCGGGTTGGGACGAGCAGGCTCGCGAAGCGCTCGTGCCGGTGCTCGAGGCGGCCGGCGTGGTCGGCACCATGCCGAACATCCCGGCGAACCGCCTCAACACGCAGCTCGACGTCGAGGCCCTCGGCTTCACGGTGAGCGCCGAAGAGGGCAGCGGACTGCAGGCCCTGGAGCTCGCTGCACGCGCTCTGAGAGCCGGGGAGCTCGACGCTGCGGTGGTCGGCGCGGTCGATCTGTCCGCGGAGCCCGTTCACGAGGCCGCTCATGCGGCCTTGGGTGGACGGTTGCCCGGTGGCGATGCGGCCGTCGTGTTGGTGGTGAAGCGCCTGTCCGACGCCGAAGCTTCCGGCGATCGCGTGCTCGCAGTGCTTCAGGGGAACGGAGAGCGCTGGGAGATCTCGGCCACCGCGAGTCCGATCGCGCAGGCCTTTGGCCACAGCCACGCGGCGGGCGGCCTGCTCGCCGTGGGCCTGTCGGTGCTCGATGCCGCGGAGGGCCGCTGCCCCGGACGCCGAGTCGCCGTGCGTTCCCTCGAAGATCAGACCTGGCAGGTCGCTGTCAGCGCGCATGGTCCGGCCGCGCCCGTAGCGGGTCATGCGCCGGCCGAGCCCTGCCTGTCCTTGCCCGCGCACCCCAAGCCCGTTCAGCTCCCCACGCTGTCCCAGGAGTCCACCGTGCAGACGGTCGAGGCCCTCCCGCCGCTCGCGCCCCCCGATGGGGTGGGCGTCATGCCTCCGGCCCCGGCCTTGGTACCGATCTCCGGTCCCGAGCTGCCGGAGGCCCGACCGCTCGCAGCCGCTGCGGACGCATCGACGTCTGCCCCGGCGCCCGTGGCGTCCGCCGTGGTGCCGCCATCGACGGCGCTGCAGCGTGGCGACGCGCCCGACCACCCGCTGCAGGCCCTGTTGGCCCAGCTCGGCGAGAGCCACCGGCAGTTCATGGCTCAACAGGCCGACGCGCACCAGGCCTTCCTGGCGATGCGGCAGCGCACCATGGCGGCTCTGGCAGGTGGCGCCGCCCCGGTCGGTGCGCAGGCTCGCGGCCCTGCTTCGCCCCTCGTCCCCCCCGTGCCGGTTGCACCGCCCGCGCCTCGGGTGTCTCGAGGCCCTGCGGCCACACCGCCCCCGGCACCGGTCCACGCTCCGGCCCCCGCGGTGCCGGTCGTTGCCGAGCCCGTGCCGGAAGCAGCGGTGCACGATCCGGCCCGGGTCGCCCACGATGCGCCGCCGACGCGGCCCGTCGGCCTCACCTTGGACCGGGCGCAGCTCGAGGTGCACGCGTCGGGCCGAATCTCCGAGATCTATGGCCCGCTGTTCGCCCAACAGGACGGCTTCACGCGCCAGGTGCGCATGCCTGAGCCGCCCCTGCTGCTGGCCGACCGCGTCGTGGGCCTGCATGCGGAGCCTGGCTCGATGGCCAAGGGCAGCATCTGGACCGAGACCGACGTCGGCTGGGACAGCTGGTACCTCCACCAGGGCCGCATGCCCGCGGGCGTGATGATCGAGGCGGGTCAGGCCGACCTGATGCTCATCTCCTACCTGGGCATCGACTTCCTGAACCGCGGCGAGCGCGTGTACCGCCTGCTCGGCTGCGAGCTGACCTACCATCGGCCGCTGCCGTGCCCCGGCGAGACCCTGCACTACGACATCCACGTCGACGGGCACGCCAACCAGGGCCCCGTGCGGCTCTTCTTCTTCCACTACGACTGCCACGTCGGGTCGGAGCTGCAGCTGAGCGTGAGGAACGGGCAGGCAGGCTTCTTCACCGAAGCGGAGCTCGCCGACAGCGCCGGCATCCTCTGGACACCGGAAGAGCAGGAGATCGTCGCGCGCCCCCGCCTCGACGAGCCCGCCGTGCCCGCCGGCAAGTCGTCGCTCTCTCGAGCAGAGCTGGAGGCCTTTGCCGAGGGGCGGATCTGGGACTGCTTCGGTGAGGACTTCTGGTTCGCCCGCACGCACGTGCGCTCGCCCAGCATCGCGGGCGGCGGCATGCTCTTCTTCGACGAGGTCACGCAGATCGAGCGCGGCGGTGGGCCTTGGAAGCGCGGCTACCTGCGCGCCGAGCGCGCCATCACCCCCGACGACTGGACCTTTGCCGGACACTTCAAGAACGATCCGTGCATGCCCGGCACCCTGATGTTCGAGGGCTGCCTGCAGGCGATGGCGGTCTTCCTGACCTCCTTGGGCTTCACCCTGAAGAACGACGGCTGGCGCTTCGAGCCGGTCAAGGACCAGCCCTTCGACCTCAAGTGCCGCGGCCAGGTCACGCCGACCTCGAAGCTCCTGACCTACGAGATCTTCGTCGAGGAGGTCGTGGCCGGGCCCATCCCCACGCTCTACGCCGACCTGCTCTGCACCGTCGACGGCCTGGGTGCCTTCCACGCTCGCCGGGTGGGCCTGGAGCTCGTCCCGGACTGGCCGCTCACCGACCGGCCCGAGGAGCTCGGTGGCTACGTCGAGCCCAAGCCCGTGGCCAGCGCCGATGGCTTTGCGTTCGACTACGCCTCGCTGTTGTCCTGCGCCTGGGGCCGTCCCTCGGAAGCGTTCGGGCCGATGTACGCGCCCTTCGATGGACACCGTCGCGTCGCCCGCTTGCCGGGGCCGCCGTACCACTTCATGTCGCGCGTCACCTCGCTCGACGGGCCGATCGGCGTGTGCAAGCCCGGGGCCGTGATCGAGCTCGAGTACGACATCCCAGAAGATGCCTGGTACTTCGACGAGAACGGCAACAGGACCATGCCCTTCGCGGTGCTCCTGGAGGCCGCGCTGCAGCCCTGCGGCTGGCTGGCCAGCTACGTCGGGTCGGCGCTGACGGTGGACGAGGACCTGTCCTTCCGCAACCTCGACGGCACGGGCACCCTCCACGGTGAGCTCTTCAGCGACGCCGGCACGCTCACCACCCGGGTGACGATCACCAACATCTCGCAGTCGGCCGGCATGATCATCGAGAGCTTCGAGGTCGTGTGCCTGCTCGGCGACCGCGAGGTCTACACGATGGACACGGTCTTTGGCTTCTTCCCGCTCGTGGCGTTGGAGAACCAGATCGGTCTGTCGACCACCGACGCCCAGCGAGAGGTCCTCGAGCGTCCCTGCGAGGAGGTCTGGGACCTCGTGGCCGACCCACCAGAGCTGATGGCCGAGCCGATGCTGCTGATGCTCGATCGCGTCACGGGCTGGTGGCCCGAAGGCGGAAAGGCGGGGCTGGGTGAGCTGCGTGGCGTGAAGGACGTCGACCCGTCGGAGTGGTTCTTCAAGGCCCACTTCTACCAGGATCCGGTCCAGCCGGGCTCGCTGGGCATCGAGGCCATGCTGCAGTTGCTTCAGATCTACATGCTCAAGCGCGGGCTGCACGAGGGGGTGGAGGATCCTCGGTTCGAGCCGATCCGCACCGGCGAGCCGATGACGTGGAAGTACCGCGGCCAGGTGGTGCCCAAGAACGAGCTCATCTCGAGCACCCTGGAGATCACGGAGGTCGGGACCGACGAGCTGGGCCCCTACGCTGTGTGCGAGGCCTCGCTCTGGGTGGACGGCAAGCGCATCTACGAGGCGCGCAACCTGGGCATGCGCATCGTGTCGGGAGTGCCACCCGAGGGTCCGCGACAGGACGTGCTCGATCCCGCTCGTGACACCTGGCTCGACGACCACTGCCCGACCTGGACCGTGCCGGCCCTGCCGCTCATGGGCATGGTCGACCGACTCGCCAGCGGCGTGGACGGCGAGCTCGTTGGACTGAGCGATGTCCGTGTGCAGACCTGGGCCACGGTGGGGGGCCCCACCCGACTCTCCGTGGAGCGCGTCGACGACGCGCTGACACTTTTTTGTGGTGACGTGGAAGTGTGTCGCGCCGTGGTGGCGCGACGCGCTGCCGTCGGTGAGCCTCTGGCGCCGTTGTCCGGTGAGACCATCCGTCCGTACGACGACGGCAGCCTGTTCCACGGCCCGGCCTTCCAGGTGGTCGAGGAGCTCGTGCTCGGGGACTCCGGCGCGAGCGGCGTGCTCCGCGCGAAGGGCGCGGTGCCCTACGGTCGCTGGCCTGTGGATCTGCTCGACGGGTTGACCCACCTCATCCCGCACGACCAGCTGACCCGATGGTGCAGCGACATCGATCCGCGCCTGGTGTTCTACCCGGCCCTGATTCCCAGCCTCGCGGTTCAGGGGCCTGGGCCCGCCGCCGGGGAGCCGGTGCGGGCCGAGGTCCGCTTCGACGGCTTGATGGGCAGCCCGCTGTTTCCCCGCTTCCGCGGCCAGCTGCTGGTGGATGGGCGCGTCTGGGTCGAGCTCACCCTGGTCGAGGCTGGCTTCCCCAAGGGTGCGCTGGGCTCGGCCTCGCCGATCGATCGCCGCGCGTTCCTCAAGGACCGCCAGTTCGTCGCTGGGCTCCGCCTGAGCGACCCGGACGGTTCCTTGTCCGAGGAGACCGTGGCGCGCTCGGACTGGCTTCCGGGCACCGTGGCCGCGGTGTACGGCACCCGGGATCCGGCAGCGATTGCCGAGAAGGAGGCGTTGGCCCAACATCACCGCCTGCACCCCGGTTCGTTTCCGGCGGCCCTGCCGCTGAACCAGGGGCCCGAGCTCGACCTGAGCTGTGTGGTGGACTTCTGGACCCGCTGGTTCGACCATCCGCCCTGGCTCTTGGAGGACCTGTACTACGGCTTCATCCAGCGCTTCGTGCGGCGCGTCGTGTTGGAGGATCCGGAGGGTTTCGCCGCCCTGCGCGGTCGCAGCGTGCTGTTCTTGGCCAACCACCAGGTCGGGGTGGAGAGCCTCGTGTTCTCCGTGCTCGCCAGCGGGCTCGTCGGCACGCCCACGCTGACCCTCGCGAAGGTCGAGCACCAGGACACGTGGCTGGGCAACCTGATCCGCCATGGCTTCTCACGGGAGGACATCCGGGACCCGCGCGTCATCGCGTACTTCGACCGGGACGACAAGCTGAGCCTGCCCGGCATCATCCGCGAGCTCGCGGCGGAGATGAAGGCCGGCGGTCGCAGCGTGATGGTGCACGTCGAGGGTACCCGCAGCCTCACCTGCCGGCGTCCGGTCGAGAAGATGTCGGGAGCCTTCGTCGACATGGCGATGGGGGTCTCGGCACCGATCGTGCCGGTCCGCTTCTCGGGTGGGCTGCCGGTGGCACCGCTCACGGAACGCATCGAGTACCCCGTGGACATGGGGCGGCAGGACATCTACTTCGGGCGCGCCCTCTGGCCCGAGGAGCTCCGTGCCCTGGGCTACAAGGAGCGCAAGCAGGCCGTGATCGACGGCATCAACCGCCTGGGTCCGGCGGCCGCGGAAGAGCTTCCCCTGCCAGGAGACGTGGCCTTCGCCGAGCGCGTCGCGCGTCACCTGGCCGAGCACGACGTGTCCGCCGAGCACGCCGGCGTGTTCGAGGTGCTGCGCGATGCCAACGCGCCGTGCGACGAGACCCGGGAGCTCCTGGAAGGCTCCGCGTCCACGCCGTGGCTCGAGGTCTTCCGGCGCTGGTGCCTGGGTCGCTGAGGCGGGGAGGGCCCACCGAGCGTCGCTCAGAGGTAGCCTTGCAGCGTGGATCTCGCTGCCTCTGCCGCCCTCTCGCTCCTGGCTGCCGCTGCCGCGGCGACCTGGGCCTTCACGAAGCGACCCCCTGCCCGGCCAGCTGTGCCCGTGCCTGCGCCTGGGCCCCAGGAGCCGACCGCTGCACCCGTTGCGCCGGTGGAAGAGGCGCCGACAGAGCTGGTCTCCGTGCCGCGGATCGGGCCTGCTCCCGCGCAGCAGCAGGACGCAGACCAGGAAGCCACCTGCATGATCAAGGACCAGAGCGCGCTCCAGGCGCTCATCCTCGAGACCGAGGCGCGCCGCCGCGAGCGCTTCGGCGGCCCACCCCAGGTGATCGATCAGGCGCTCGAACAGCCGGAGTGATCAGCGCGCGAGCTGCTCGTCGAGCACGGCCGTGACCGCGGCCGGATCGTACGCTGCGGCCACGTAGGCGATGCGGCCGTCCACGCCCACGATCCACTGCTGTGGATAGGCCGCGCCCATCACATCGGAGATCTGGCTCCAGACCTCGTGCACGCCCTGGTCGTCGACGAGCACCGGGTAGCTGAGCGCCAGGCTGTCGCGGAACGCCGTGACCGTGTCGGCGTGCTCCTCCGAGATCGCCCAGACGACCACGCCGTCCTCTTCGTAGGCTTGCCACAGCGTGTCGATGTCCGAGACCTCGGACGGACAGACAGGTCACCAGCTGGCGAAGAACGCGAGCAGGATCGGCTGCCCGAGGTGGTCGGAGAGCTGGTGGTACCCGCCGTCTACGTCGTAGAGGCCGAAGTCCGGCGCCGTCTCACCGACGGCCATGCTCGCCTGGGTCGTGGACGTCGTCGTGAGGGGGAGGGTGACCGTCGGAAGGCCCGGGTCGTTGGTCGCGAGGCAGAAGGTCGTGTCGTCCGCCTGGCCTTCGTGGTGTGACAGGGTGACCTGAGCGTGGGTCCCGGGCGGAACCCGCGTGGTGTCGGCGGTCGCGGACCAGCCGGGGTGGTCGAAGCCCGCCCCCGTGAGCTGCAGGTCGGAGCCACGCAGGTTGGCGACCTCGAGCTCGAACGCGCTGACGCCTTCGGTCAGGTAGATCACGTCGCGGTTCACGGCCACCTGGGGGGCCAGCACCTCGGGGTCGAGGTCCCAGACGCCCACGTGCATCCAGTCGGCCACGACCGCGTGGGCGCTGGCCTCGGCCACCGCCATGGCGAACTGCTCGGTGGCTCTCGAGCCGCGGGGCAGGGGGCTCCCGGGGTCGGTGACGTCGACCACGAACACACCCTCGTAGCCCACCCCCCAGGCGCGCTCGCTGCCGGCCGAGACGCGGAGCACCGCCTGGTGGTAGTCCACGGACCCGCTCGGAACGGGGGCCTCACGGTCCTGGAGCGAGAAGATCTGCAGGCCCGCGCTGCCAGCACCCACGGCGAGGTAGTCGCCGCCGAAGCTGACGTCTTGCGGGCTCGCCAGGGTGTCGGCGACGTGCAGGACCGTGGGGGTGGCGGCCACGTCCAGCGTCACGAGGCCCAGCTCGAAGTCCGCCACCCAGGCGACGTCACCGTCGACGTCCAGCGCCCTGGGGTTGCCGAGCGACGAGATCGCGCCGCGCGCCGCCGGGCGGTCTGGAGCGGAGACGTCCCAGCTTCCGAAGCGTCCGTCGTGGAAGACCGCGTGGAGCGCCTCGCCCTCCCAGTGCACGTCGGTGACCCCTGGCTCCTCGATTCGGGAGACCACGGCCAAGGTCTCGAGGTCCAGGATCTCGATGCCGTGCTCGCGGTGGGTGACAGCGACGTGCGCCGGTCCGAGGGCGATGCGGTCGTAGCGCCCCTCCCAGTACGCCACGGCGTTGTCGACGAAGGTCGGTGCTCCGTCCGCGTTGACCTCGAGCCGGACCAGCCCCCCGACGCCGACCACCAGGACCTGCTCGGCGGCAGCGTCGAACACGACGTCGCTGCCCTCGAAGAAGATGAAGGGGTCGTCCTGGATCTCGGACTGCCACGTTCCCCGGAGGGTGAGCGGTTCGTCGCCGAGGTCGTCCGCCGCCTCGCAGGGCCCCTCGAGTGTGGCGTGGGCTGGCGTGCCAGTGTCGGCAGGCCCCGAGTCGGCCCCAGGGTCCGGGTCCTGCGGGTCGCCCTCCAGGGGCACGCACGCACCGTCGTGCGCGCGGCCGTAGCCCTGTGCGCAGGGCTCGGAGCTACAGGCCAGCCAGGCGATCCAGATCGTAGCCTCCGACACCAGGATGCCGCACGAGCTCGGAGGTGTCGCTCAGGCGGGCGCGTAGAGGTCGGCGACCGTGTCGCGGAGGGTGACGAGCGGGTCGCGCGTGGTCCAGCCCAGCTCGAGCCGCGCCCGCCGGTCGTCGAGGTACCAGGTGTGACACGCCTGCTCGAGGTCGTGGCGCTCCAGCTCGATGCCCCAGCCGAAGCCATGCCTGCCGAGCTTGGGCATCCAGTCGAGCAGCGCGCGGGTGGCGCCGGGTGCCTTGAGCGCTGGCGGCTCCCGGTCCGTGATCCGGGCCACGGTCGCGTAGAAGCGCTCGAAGGTCATGTTGGCGCTGCCGAGCAGGTAGCGTCGCCCGCCGCGTCCCTTGGTCAGCGCCAGCGCTACGGCTTCGGCAACGTCGCGTACGTCGACGAAGCTCAGGCCACCCGGCGGCGTGGCCAGGACCTTGCCCTCGAGAAACAGCGAGACCGGGCGGGTGCTCACGCCGGTGGCGTCGCCCGGGCCCAGCAGGAGGGTGGGGTTCAGGCAGACCACCTCGAGCCCTGGGCCGTTGGCGTCCAGGGCGATCTGCTCAGCGTAGAGCTTGGACCGGTAGTACGGCCAGCGCTGGAGGATCGCGCGCGGCGTCTCACTGTCCTCGTCTGCGATGAAGTCGGGATCGGTGGAGACCGCCACGGTGCCCGAGGTGGACACGTACACCACCCGCGGGACCCCCGCCGCACGCGCCGCGGCGAGCACGTTCTGCGTGCCGACCACGTGCACCTGGTACAGCTTTGCCGCGTCGGATTCATCGTGCGACACCAGGCCCGCGGCGTGCACCACCACGTCGACTCCGTCGAAGTGGCCTCGCAGGGACTCGGGGTCGGTGATGTCTGCGCCGAGGCTGCGGCTGAGGGGCACGACCTCGTGGTCGGTCAGGCGCTCCACGATGCGCTGGCCGAGGTAGCCGGTGGCACCGGTGACGAGGACCTTCACGACGCGTTCCCCGAGAGGTTGAAGACCCGCGCGAACTCGACGAGCAGCGGAATCTTGTTGGTCTTGATGCGACCGGACATGAACTCGGGAGGCTCGGGCACGTAGCGCTCCGTGATGATGCGCCGCATGATCTCCTCCGAGGTCTTCACCACGCAGTCGGCCTTGCCCCCCGGCGGTCGGCCCTGCAGCACGCGCGCCCCTTCGGCGTCGCACACCACCGTGTACTTGCGACCGCCCTCCTTGTTGGCGAGCGAGAAGTACCACGACAGTCCGCCGTTCTTGAGCCGCTCCGGGTCGAAGCGATCCGGCAGCGCGGTGAAGGCCTGTTCGATGGGATCGACCACCACCTCCGGCTCGGCCGCGCCCGCCTCCACCGTGTGCAGCTCCAGCACCTGCCCGTCCCGCAGCTGCGTCACCGCCTGCTGGGTCAGCCGGGCGACCTCCCGTGCGGCCTCGCTGGGGCGCAAGCCCTCCGTGATGCGCCGGAGCTCTTTCATCTCGAGCGGCGGGCCGATGCGCACGGTGACGTCGCGGCCCTTGGGCAGCACGGCACCCTTCGGCAGGATCTCGAACGTGCCGTCGAGGTGGAGCGGCAGGATGTCCACGCCCGTCTCCAGCGCGAGCCGTCCGACGAGCGGCTTGAAGTCCCCGATCGAGCCGTCGGTGCGCCGGGTGCCCTCGGGGAAGAGCAGCACCACGTTCCCGGCGGCGATCACGCCCTTGGCCTGCTCGAGGCTGGCGCGGAAGCCCTGCTTCCGGCTGATCGGCTGGAGGTTGGTCAGCTGCTCGAAGTAGGCGACCCACCACTTGTTGCCCTCGAAGAAGTAGTCGCTGGCCGCGAGCGCCACGAGCTTCCGCCCGTAGGGTCCCAGCGCGAACTTCACCAGCCCCATGTCGAGGTGGGAGCAGTGGTTCGAGACCACGATGGCCGGGCGGTTCTGGGGGATGAACGCGCGCCCGAACACGCGGGTGTGCAGCCCCTTGCCGTAGAGCTCACGCTGGGCGTAGCCAAGGCTGGCGCGCAGGGGCTTCACCATCGGCATGGGGATGCGGAACTCCTCGCGGGCGTCGGGCTCCTTCTCGATGGTGGGGGTCGGTGCGCGCACCAGCGACACCACGTCCGAAACGGTCTCGCACTGGGAGAGCGCCTCCGGGTCGGGCTTGCCGCCGTCGATGCCTTCGAGCGCGCTGGCGAGCTCGACCCACATCAGGCTGTCGAAGCCCAGCTCGTCGGCCAGGCGCGTGCCCGCGGTGACCTTCGCGGAGTCGAGCCCCGCCACGCTGGCGACGGCGCGTGCCACCGGGGCCGACACCCCCTCCTTCTTGGAGATGCGCTTGGGGGCCGCTGCCTCGATCTTGTCGAGCACGGCCTTGACCTCGCGGCGCTTGACCTTCCGCGTGGACGTGCGCGGCAGGTCGGCATCGACCAGGTGCAGCACGGCCGGGCGTTGCACCTTCGGCAGCTTCGCCACGGCGTCCTTCGCAGCCTGCCGGGCCCGGTCGTGCCGCGTGGCCCGGTCCAGGTCGTTGTCGGTGGCGGGCACGACCAACATGCCGAGACGCTCACCCCCGCGTGGATCCTCGAGCCCGACCAGCGCGTACTCCTGGATGTAGGGCAGGTTGGGGCCGAGGGTGTTCTCGACGTCGTCGAGGTAGACGTTCTCGCCCGAGGCGGTGACCACGACCTCCTTGGCGCGGCCGAGGATCGTCAGGCGTCCGCGGTGGTCGATGCGGCCCAGGTCCCCCGTTCGGAGCCAGCCGTCGTCGCTGACCACCGCCTGGGTCGCCTCGACGTTGCCGAAGTAGCCGGCCATGACGTTGTCTCCCCGTGCCATCACCTCGCCCACACCCTCGTCGTTGGGCTTCTCGATGCGCAGCTCGACGCCAGGGATCGCCTCCCCGACGTGACCAGGCTTGGAGCCGGGCGCGCCCTTGGCGACAGTGAGCACCGGAGCTGCCTCGGTCAGCCCGTAGCCCTCTGCCAGGTGCAACCCGAGCCCGCTGAAGAGCTCCTGGGTCTCCTTGGGCAGTGCCGCGCCGCCGCTGATCAGGAAGCGGATGTTGCCGCCGAGGCGCTCGTGCACGGTGCCGAACAGCAGCCGGCCCACGTCGAGTCCCGTGGAGCGGCCGAGGATGCGGTTCGCCTCGAGGCCGAAGTCCACGCCGTGTCGGAACAGGTCCCCTTTCTCCGCGATCTGGCCGCGGATGCGTCGCTCGAGGAGCTGCCACAGCGCCGGGACACCCACCATCGCGGTGATCCGGCCTTCCGTGAGACCCTTGTTCAGGCTCTCACCCGTGAGCTCGTCCAGGTAGAGCACCCGTGCGCCGCGGGACAGCGGGAGCAACAAGCCGCAGCTGAACTCGAAGGTGTGGTGCAGCGGAAGCACCGACATCACGCGGTCGGTCTCGCGGAGCGGGAAGATGCGTCCGAGGCTCGCGAGCAGGGAACAGAAGTTCCGGTGGGTCAGCATCACACCCTTGGGCGTGCCCGTGGTGCCGCTGGTGAACAGGATCGCCGCGACCGCGTCGGGATCCCGGTCGAAGGCCGGCAGCGGGTCGCCCGCGCCGGGTGCCGTGACCTCGTGCAGGTCGTACTCCGCGACCGAGAGGCCGTGGCCGAAGGCCGTGCGAGCCTCCTCGTCCAGCACGGAAGCGGTCGCGCCCGAGGCCGCCTCGACGTTGGCTGCCTGCGAAGCTGTGTAGGCGGGGTCCATCGGAACGACGCTGGCGCCGGCCGCGAGGATGCCGAAGTACGCGATGACCCAGTCTGGGTGGTTCTTGCCGGCCAGCATCACGCGGTCACCGACCTTCACACCGGCCAGGCCCAGCCGCACGCCGGTCGCCTGGGCCCGCTCGAGCACCTGCCGGTAGGGGACACGGGTCAGGCCGTCGTCGTGCATGCGCATCAGCGCCGGTGCGAGGTCATGGCGCGCCACGAGCTCGTCGAGGAAGTCGAGCAGGGTGTCGTGCGCACGGAGCGGCTTGACGGTCCGCTTGACCCTCTCCGAGATCTCCGGGAACACGTTCTGCACCAGCCCGGGGCCGTGCACGTCGAGGATGTAGTGCCGCCAGTCCAGCTCTTCGGGGTTCCAGGGGACCAGAGCGCGCTGCTCGTCGTCGAGGCGGTCCAGGGCGGCGCGCGTGTTGGCGCACGAGAAGCGGTAGTTGTGCGTCGCGGTGAAGGGCACGAACTGATCGATGATCTTGCCCTTGACCGAGAGCCCCTTCGAAAGGCCCTGCAGTCCCTTCGCGGCGGGGGCGGTGATGGGCTTCAGCGGGCCGGGCAGCGCCTTCAGGCGCTTGGCGGTCCTGGTGGCGAGCTGGCTCATCCAGGCCGGCCCGCGCTCGAAGTGGTCCGACGCCGTGGTGTGTCGAGACTCGAAGCGCTTGTCCAGGAAGTCCAGCACGGGGTTGTCGCCCTGCTCGTTCAGGTGCTTCCGCTTGAAGAGGCCGACCAGCTCGATCAGCCGATACATCTTCAGAGGGTTCTGGTCGCTCGTGCCGTACTGGTAGACGGGCTTGTGGGTGCCCTCCAGGAGCTCGCCCAGGGTGAGCAGCAGGCCCGCAGCGACGTAGTCGACGGGGATGACGTCGAGCACCGACTCCTCGCGGGCCGGGAAGTGGGTGGGTCCCCGCTGTAGCGCCAGGTAGATCATCGGGGCCGAGGTGTTGATGCCCTCGCACCAGCCGGTGCGGGGAAACGCGATCGCCGACTCGATCACGGCGGGACGCCCGATGGCGAAGGGCAGCCCCGAGGTGGCGAGGATCTGTTCGCCGATGGACTTCGTGTAGGTGTAGGTGTTGTGCCATCCCCAGAACCAGGCGCGCTCGAGCCCAGCGTCGACCAGGCGATCCTCCTCGAAGGTCCGGCGGACCTTGGCCAGCTCGCTCTTCAGCGCGCTGCCCCGTGCCGGCTCGCCCTTGTCGATCAGGTTCTTCTTCGCCGTGTCGAGGAACTGCGACTCGCGGTAGGCGTCGTTGGCCCGGTGGCGCACGTTGTCGACCAGGTCGACGCACTCGGCGATCTCCCTGGCCGGGTCCCAGTGCTCCGTGGCCAGCGTGTCGGCCTTGGGGAAGGGCCACTCGAGCGGGTGGATCTCGTCGACCTGTCCGGTCCGATCGCCCGCGACGTAGCAGGTGGACGTGTGCAGGAAGCGCACGTTGTCGAGGTCCTGGGCGAGGGCCACCAGGTTCTGCATGCCGAAGGCGTTGGCCTTTAAGGCGTAGTCCAAGGGCGGGTTGAAGCTCACCACACCGGCGATGTTCAGCAGGCAGTCCACCTGGCCCCGGATCGTGTCGCGGACCTCCTGGGGCACCCCTGCGAAGTCCTCGGACACGTCACCGGGAATCGCGGTGATCTTGCCGCGCATGAAGGCTTCGTAGCCGCCGCCGTGGGTGGCTCGGATCGGGTCGAAGGCTTCGCTCGTGAGGATCTCCCGCTCGAAACGCACCGGGGAGGTCATCGTTCCCTTCGGACGCACGACGAGCCAGATGTGACCGATCTCGGGGAAGCGGTCGAGCAGGAGCGACAGGGTGACCTTTCCCAGGAAACCGGTGCCGCCCATGACCAGCAGGCGCTGGCCGGTGAGCTGCGCGCGCAGGTCCAGGGTGCTCACTTGGCCTCTCCGATCCGGGCCGTCTCGTCGGGCGTGACGTCCGCCAGCAGCACGGGGGCGATGCGGAAGACCGTCATGCTCGGGTCCGGCGGGGCGGTCTCCCTAGCCATCCGGAGCGCCACGTCGAAGGTCGGAGCGGTCTCGTAGCCGAGGATCTCCGGCACGTACTCGTTGTCGGCGGCGACCACGATGACGCGACCGCGGTGCTGCCGCCCGTTCTCGCCCCAGTACCACATGTAGAAGGGATGGGCGGGGTGGTAGCCCTTGCCGGTTCGATACATCTGGATGTACCCAGGATGACGCGCATAGTCGCGCTCGAAGCGCTTGTGGAGCTCCATCGCATCGCGGGTCTGTGGCAGCAGCTTGTGGAAGAACTCCACGTAGGCGGCGTGCTGCTCGGGGTCGAAGCGGTCGCTGCAGGGGTGCAGCAGGATGATGGTGCCGCCCTTCTTCAAGAGCGGAACGCCCCGGTGCAGGTTGTGCAGGTAGCCCTCGGCCATGACCGACACGAGCAGGGGGTTGAGGAACGCGTTGACGTTGTAGGGGCTGATGTACGGGATCGGGAAGACCACGATGTCGGACTGGCCCTTGATGGGCACCGCGAGCTGCTCGTAGCACTTCTCGACACACTTCTTGTGGGTCGCCTCGGTCTCGCCCGCCCACACCCCGATGACGCCGTACGGCGCGGGCACCTTCTCGAAGATGGCCTGCCTGGCGGGCTGGGGGAGACGATCCAGGGTCTTCACGAGGAGCTTCAGGCCGCGCTTCTCGGTGGAGCTGAGCTCGTCTTCGTTCTTGCCGAGGAACTCGAGCGGCTTGTCGAACATGGCGTTGTTGACGGTCGACTCGATGTGGAAGACCTGGACGTGCCGGTTGATGAGCTGTCCGACCTGCACCATGCGCGACGCGAGGAAGCTGTCCTCGGGGTCCATGTAGGAGTTGGTCTTGCGGATGGTGTACGGGTTGTGGTGGCCGAGCAGCGTGCGGTACCCGACCAGGCCGGTGCCGAGGCTCTTGTAGCCACCGTTCATCGGCACGAAGGTCAGGTTGCAGTACACGACCAGGTCGCTCTCGGCGGCCCTGCTGTTGATCTCGACCTCGAGGCCGTCCTCGGTCGTGCCGAGGAAGGTCAGGCCGTCGGGGCGCTCGGCATCGTGGTTGTAGAGGCGGTCGGGCCAGTAGGTGTCGAAGATCTTGCGACCGAGGATGTGACGGATCTCGTTGGCCGCCATCGGTCGGTGGAAGGCCGTGGCGATGATCAGCTCGACGTCCTCGATGCCGTAGTCGGCGAGCAGCTCCAGCACGACCTCGACCTGGAGCTGGCGGACGTCCGGGGCCTTCATCGGCGGCAGCGGCATCGAGATGTCGTCGATCGCGATGGTCACCTTCATGCCGGGCTTGAGCCGCGCGTAGAGCGGCGCGCCGCTCTCCGGGTGGTTGATCGCGTAGCGGATGGCCGCCTTGACGTCGTTGAGCGGCTTCATCGGCGGCTTCGGGTAGAGCACCCGGGTGCCCACCGGCAGATCGACCTCGAGGAACTTGGTCCCGTGGAAGAGCACGCGGGGTGCGCTTCGGTGGTCGATGGTGACGACGCAGGGGTGGTCGACGTGGGGGTTCACAGACATTCCGGCCTCAGGTGGCGCTGCGAGCCTGACTGCCGCGCGCGGGGCGGTCGATGTCGAGCACCGGCCAGCTGTAGGCGCGCGCGAGCTGTCGCAGCTTGCGGTCGGGGTTCACGCAATGGGGATGGCCGACGACCGAGAGCATCGGCACGTCGGAGTAGCTGTCGGAGTAGCCGTGGCAGCGGGCCAGGTCGTGGCCGTGCTCGCGGGCATCCGCGACGATGAGCTGGGACTTGCCCGGACCGGCGACCACCGGTCGCATCAGCTTGCCGGTGGCGTAGCCGTCCTTCATCTCGAGGCGGTTGGTCAACAGGTCGGAGTCGGGCACGCCGAGTCGGCGCGCGAGGGGCCGGATCGTGTGGTCGAGGCTGCCGGTGACCAGCACGATGCGCAGGCCGGCGTCCTGGCACTTCTTCACGAGGTCGAAGGTGCCTGCGAAGAGCCGCGGCTTGACGATGCTGTCGTAGACCTCCTCGCTCAGGCAGACCATGCGGTCTTCGCTCACGCCCTTGAAGTGCGCGAACAGCATCTCGTTGAAGAGGCGCCGGTCGCGCAGCTCCGCGAGGGCCATCAGGGGGCCGCTCAAGAGCGCGCCCCCGATCTTCTTCGCAGACTCCAGGGGACTGGCCTGGTTGGCCAGGATCATCACCGTGGGGTGGATCAGGTTGGTACCGACGAGGGTGCCGTCGACGTCGAAGTAGGCTGCCGCGCTCATGCCAGGGGCTCCAAGGTCGCGCGGATAACCGCTCAAGTCGGTGAAATCACCGTGCGAAAGGCTTTACGCACCGCGTTGTGGTGCCGATCAACCACCCTCGACGAAGGCCAGGATGCGCTCGAGGGTGGGGGCGGTGTCGTCCGGAGAGAGGATGTCGCCGGCGAGCACGTGGTTCGACGGGTCGCCCACGGCGTCGACGAGCCAGGTGGCCCGGCGGGTCGAGCCGAAGTCGGCGAAGCGGGCCTGCGCGGTCTCGGGGTTGATGACCTCGTCGTTGGGGCTGGTGATCAGGAGGGCCGGCGCGGTGATGGTCGAGACGTCGGTGCGTTCCACCAGGCGCACGAGCTCCATCATCGGAAGCAGGGCGGTCGAGGGGTAGCGCCAGGTCCAGTAAGTGGCCTGGCCGTCGTTGTGGGGCTCCCACTCTCGGGTGTCGCCCGTGGCGACCTTGAGCAGCAGCCTGCGACCGGGCCAGGTCAGCAGGCGTGCCGTGCCGTCCCGCGGGAAGAAGTTCGGGCTCATCAGCACCAGCGCCGAGATCTCGGACTGGGGCACGGTGGTGGCGAGCCAGGTCGCGAGGGTGCCACCGGTCGACGTGGACACCAACAGCACCCGCTCGCCCAGGGTGCGGCCGATCGACCACGCCTCGCGCGCGTCGGCCTTCCAGGCCTCGAGCGTCGCCTCGGCCATCGCGTCGTCGCTCCGGCCGTGGCCGGCCAGGCGGGGGAAGTACACGTTGGCGTGAAGGCGTCGGCCAAGCTCCTCGCAGAGCGGCGTGACCTCCTGGCGGGTGGCCGAGAAGCCGTGCAGGTAGACCACCGCGAGCTCGGTCTTGCCCGGCGCTTCGGGGTGCGCCCACTGGATGTGCTTCTCCGTGCCCGGCACCAGGTCCTCGAAGCGCGCCTCTTCCTGAGCGAGCCAGTCGACCAGCTGCAGCGGATCCGTCGGGGGCGCAGCCACGTTGGGAACCTCGGGGGACGGCTTGATGCAGGCCATGAGCACGGTGAGGAGCATGGGGCGCCCTATCCGGACCGCCGCCGTCGGGCGCAGCCGAGCAGGGCGAGCGCCCACCAGGGGGACACGGCGACGACCCCGCAGCGACCCATGGTGGAGAGCGGCACCCGCGTCATCGAGCTTCCGAGAGGGGGTCCGGCGAGCGAACCGTCGTCGTCGTGCTCTTCTTCGCTGCCCGTGGGCCCGGCCGCTTCGTCGACCACGAGGGTCAGGCCGATGTCGCCGTCGCTGGGTCCGCCACCCCAGGGGATGTCCTCGAACCAGGTGGTCCACTCGGCGACGAGTCCGAAGCCGAGCGCGTGCGTGCCGACCGTGTCGCCATGGACGGAGAAGGTGAAGGAGCCGGTGTCGCCGGGGGAGACGTCGCGCGACACGGTCGCGGCACGGGCGACGGACGGCCAGTCCGAACCCGCCCACGCCACGGCCTCGTCTCGGGGTGTGGGGGCGAGGTAGACGTGCCCCGCGGTCCAGGTCTCGGAGCCGGTGTTCTCGAGCTCGATGGTGACCTCCACCTCGTCCCGCAGCGCCACCTCGACGGTCGTGTCGGAAGACGCCAGCCAGGCGGCCTGGAAGGGGGCGTCCGCCTCGCGCAGCTCGTCCAGGCGGGCCTTGACCTCGCTCCCCGGGCACGCCGTGGACTGGTCGGGCCAGTCGCCGTGACCTCGGGTGGTGGCGTCGTCGGTGACGATGCCGTGCTCCTGCGCCAGGGTCTGGATGAGGAGCCGCGCCCAGACGATCATGTCGTCGGTGGCGTCGTCGTAGCTGGAGCCGCAGCCGCTCGCGTCGTAGCAGCCGAGGAAACACACGGCGATGTTGCCGTCGTTGTTCCCGCTTCCGGTGGCCCCGCTGTAGTAGTCCAGGGGTCGCCCTTCCCAGAGGGAGCCGTCGTAGCCGACGACGAACTGGTAGGGGATGTCGCAGTAGCCGCCGCTGTCCATCGCGTAGGCCTGGAGCGCCTGCACGCTGCCCTGCACGGTGCCGCTCGAGGTCTGGCTGCCTGCGGTGTGGTGGATGGCGAAGCGGTACCAGTCGTCCTCGGTCGTGGTGCAGTTGGTGCTTCGCGACCCCCAGGTCTCCCGGTCCACCACGCCGATGTCGGCCAGGGCACTGGAGACGCCGGGGGGGCGGGGTGCGGCCCGTCCACGTGGCTCGTCTGCGGGGACTCGGATCTCCCAGTCGATCCGATCGACCGGGCCGCGCACCCGGATCCGGGCCGAGGGGTAGTGGGCGCCCAGCTCGACCACGCGGACGGCCTCCGGGCCCTCGCTCCAGGTGGTCTCGGCGGCAACCCACGGGCCTTGGCGACCGGCGCCGAGGCCCTGCACCTCGATGCTCGCCTCCGCGCCCGAGACGACCAGGGCACCGAAGCGGGAGCCACCGGTCGACCAGGAGCGCGCGGGGCCGACCTGCCAGCCCCCGGAGCTTGGCCACGAGGCGATGCGCGCCGCGTCGGGCCCGCGGGAGGGCATCAGGTGGTGGTCGCCGTCGGGATCCAGCGCGAGCGCTGTCGACAGGAGGAGGAACATCGGCTTCGCCGGGTCGGTGCCCGCCTACCGTAGCCCGTCAGGCCGGGGTCAGAGCGCCGTGAGCGCCGTCTCGATCGTCACGTGCCCGGCCTTCACCGCGCGCCGGAGATCCGTGCGCCAATCCGGAAGATCGACCGGCCGGCCCTTGCGCAGCGCTGCCCGGGAGCGGTCGCCTACCTCCACGAGGGTGCCGACGGCTGTGCGGCCGCGGGTGCCGTCGTCGCAAGCGTCGCAGCCCGTTGCGGAGACACCCCGCCGTGTTCCGAGGCTGCTGCGTTCGTCGGGCGTGAGCTCGCGCTCGGAGGTGCAGGCCGGGCACGCCGCGGGCAACAGCCGCTGGTCGAGCACCCCGAGGACCGCGGTGGCCGTCAGGTCCGCGTCGTGAGCGGCCAGCCGCGCGAGCGCCTCCGAGGGGTCCGGCGCGTGCAAGGCCGTGAGCACGATGTGCCCGCTCGCACCCATCGCCAGCACCTGACGGGCGACCTCGGCGGTCCGGACCTCGCTCACGAGCGCCACGTCGACATCGCTGCGCATCATCGCCTGGAGGGCCTCTTCGAAGCCGAAGCCGGGCGCGACCTGACCCTGCACGGTGTGATCGACGAGCAGCTCCACCGGATCCTCGATCGTCATGCACTTCCGGTGGGGGCGCGCGAGCTCCTTCAGCAGCAGGTAGAGGGTGGTGGACTTGCCGGCGCCGGTCGGTCCGTTGACCACGAGGGTGCCGTGGCCTCGCTGGAGCACGGCGCGGATCCTGGCCACGGTGTCGGTGGACAAGCCGAGGTCGTCCAGCACGGGCAGCGCGATGGCGGGGTCGATGAGCTTCATGGCCAGGCTGGGGCCCCGTGGTGTGGGGAAGCGCACCGCCTGGACCTGCACCTCGGCCTGGCCCAGGGTGACGGAGCGACGCGCCGAGCTCGACGGGGCCTCGGGCAACGCGAGGAGCTGGGACAGACCCGTGGCCAAGGCGCGCCCGGCCGCTTCGGGCAGCGCGTCCTGGAGCGGCACCAGGCGCCCGTCGACCCGCTGCCGAAGCTGCCAGGGATCGCCCGGCTCCAGGTGCAAGCTCTCGGCGCGGTGGTGGAAGGCTGCGCGCAGAGCGAGGCGGGCGAGGTCTTGTTCGGTGGGCTGCATGTGCGGCTCCTCCGCGGCAGCGGGGTCGGAGAGCGCGAGGAGGCGCTGCCGCGTGACCTCCAACACGTCGGTTGGGGGAGGGGCAGGCGCCGAGAGCGCGTCGATGTCTTGTCGGCGGAAGCGCCAGTGGCGCCCGACCCGGGTGCCGGGGAGCTTGCCGCTCTTGAGCCAGCGGTAGAAGGTGGGCGCCGAGATGCCCAGGAGCTCCTGGACCTCGGCGGCGTCGAGCAGATCGGCCACGCGGCGCTCCTTGGGTGTGGGAGCACTGTAGCCTCATGATCGATCGTAGACAATCAGTAACTGTCACATGGTGTCGCGTCGCGCCTCCCGGCGCGGCCGTCAGATCCGCTCGAGCACCGCAGCTGCGCCCAGTCCGCCGGCGGCACAGATGCCGAGCAACGCGGTCTGCTTGTCGGCCAGCGCGAGCTCGCGGGCCATGGTGGTGACCATGCGGGCACCGGTTGCGCCGAAGGGGTGGCCCAGTGCGATGGAGCCGCCGTGCACGTTGAGGCGATCGGGGTCGACCTGCCCGACGGCCTTGTCGCGGCCGAGGCGTTCCCTCGCCCAGCCGTCGCTCGCGAGCATCTTGGTGACGCAGAGCACCTGCGCCGCGAAGGCCTCGTGCATGTCCACCACGTCGATGTCGGAGAGCTCCAGGCCGGCGCGCCGGAGCGCCTGGGGCATCGCGATGGCCGGTGCGATCAGCAGCTGGTCGGCCGGATCGACGCCCACGTAGGACCAGCTTCGGAACGCTGCGAGCGGCGTGTACCCCAGCGCACGGGCCTTCTCCTCACTCATCAGGAGCACGGCGCTCGCGCCGTCGGTCAGCCCGCTCGAGTTGCCGGCGGTCAACGAACCGTCCTTCGCGAACACCGCGCGGAGCTTTGCGAGGCGCTCCACGCTCGTGTCGGCCCGGACCAGGCCGTCGGCGGTCACCGTGCCCTTGCCGGTGTCGACCGCGATCACCTCGTCGTCGAAGCGCCCGCTGGAGATCGCGGCCGCCGCGCGGTGGTGGCTGCGCACCGCCAGCTCGTCCTGGGAGGCGCGGGTGATGCCGTGCCGAGCGGCCATCTTCTCCGCCGCCTCGCCCATCACCTCGCCCGTGGTGCGCTCGGCGATCTCGGGCCGGCTCGGCAGGAAGTCGGTGATGGGCCAGAGCTGGGCCATCACGCCGAGGTAGTCCGCGGGCGTCGGCTTTCCGAGGGCGAGGGGCGCGAAGGTGTGCACCGCCTTCGCCGGCATGGGCACGGTCGCGTTGCTCGTGGAGTCGGCGCCGCCGGCGATGACGACGTCGGCTTCCCCGCGCTCGATCTGGGCCGCCGCCAGCGTGATCGCCTGCAAGCCGGAGGCGCAGGCCCGCGTGCAGGTCATCGCCTCGACGCTGGCCGGCATCTTCAGGTCCAGCGCGATCTCCCGGGCCACGTTCGGTGCCGTGGGCGGGAGGATCACGCCGCCCCAGACGAGGGCGTCGACCTCCTGGGCCGAGAGGTGGGTGCGCTCCATCAAGCCCCGCGTGGCGGCGACGCCCAGGTCGATCGCGTCGAGCTTCAAGAAGCTCGTGAAGGCCTTGACGAAGGGCGTGCGCGCGCCAGCGACGATCACGGCGCGGCGGGCGGGACGGTTGACGGCGAAGGGCATCTCAGGCTCCCACGAAGTTCTGGCCGCAGACACGCAGCGTGGTGCCGGTGACCCCGCTGGCCCCCGGGCTGGCGAGGAAGACCACCGCCTCGGCGATGTCCACAGGACGGCCGCCCTGGCCCAGGCTGCACAAGCGCCGCGCGACCTCGCGCGTGGCGACCGGGATGGCCGCCGTGAGCCGGGTCTCGATGAAGCCGGGGGCGATGGCGTTGATGCGCACGCCGTGCTCCGCGAGCTGCGGGGCCAGGCGGTCCACGAACGGAACCAGCGCGGACTTCGATGCCGAGTAGTTGGTCTGGCCGGGGTTGCCCGCGATGCCCGCGATGCTCGACAGGCAGATCACGCTGCCACCCGGGTTCAGCTTCAGGCGGCCCTGGAGGGTGCGCACGGCCTCGAGGTTGACCGCGATCGTCACGTCCCAGAGCTCCGGCTTCATCTTCGCGAGGGTCTTGTCGCGGGTGATGCCGGCGTTGTGCACGATGACGTCGCAGCCACCGAGCGCGTCGCAGGCCTCGGCCAGCTTCTCGGGCGCTTCCGGATCGGTGACGTCCAGGCCGAGGAAGGTGCCGCCGAGGCCGCGCGCGACGTCGCCGCCGAGCTGCGCGTCGTCCGGGCGGTCGACCAGGAGCACGCGCGCTCCTTCGTCGGACAGCCGGCGTGCCGTGGCCTTCCCGATGCCCCGCGCTGCGCCGGTGACCACGGCCAGGCGGCCGTCGAGGGGGCGCGCCCAGGCCTCGTCGCGGGCGGGCGCCCGCCCGGACACGTCGATGGCCTGGCCGGACACGTACGCGCTGTGCGGCATCAGCAGCCACCGGAGCGGACCTGCGAGGCGGTCCTCCGCGCCGGCCGCGACCCGGATGAGGTTGACGGTGGTGCCCTTGCGGCCCGTCTCCTTCCCCAGGCTCTTCACGAAGCCAAGGAGCGCGCCTTGGGACGCGGCGTGGCAGGGCTCCAGGTCAGCCGTGGGCCGGCCCAGGACGACGATGCGCCCGGAGGAGGCGACGCTCCTCACCCGCGTGTGGAAGAAGTCGAAGGCCGCGCGGAGCCCGGCCGGCGTGTCGATGTCGGAGCCGTCGAAGACCAGGGCCTCGTAGCGCTGCTCTCCCCCCTCGGGGAGCGGGCCCGCGGCGCGCCCGAAGGCTTCCGCCGCCGCCGTGAACGGCGTGAGGTCCCCATCGGCGAGCACGGTGGCGCCGGCCTTCGCCAGGGCGCTCGCGGCTGCTGCCCGCAGGCCGTTCCCACCGCCGAAGCCGACGGTCCGGCCCTCGAGGGGTCGCTCCGGCCAGGCCCCCTCGCCACGGCGGAGGTCGACCGGTGTGGGCACGCCCACGGTCTGCATCAGCTTCCTGGTGGTCGGATTCTTCGACCACTCCAGCAAAAAGTCACCCATGGATCACGTCTCTTCGAGGGTTCCGAGCATGTAGGCGAGCCCGCCGGGAGCACTCCCGACGGCGAGACGCCGCGGGTGTTCCACGAGACCGGGCTCGAGGTAGAGGCCGGCCTTGGCCGGGAGCACCAGGGGGCGCACGAAGCGGACGTCCACGCACTTCAGGCGCCAGGGGTCGCCGCTCCAGCGGGTCTTGGTGATGCCTTCAAGTGCGCGCGCGAGGGTGGCGAAGCCGTGCAGGATCACGCTCTCGAAGCCGGCCACGCGGGCGTAGGGCGTGATCCAGTGGACCGGGTTCACGTCCCCGGTCAGGCAGGCAAACTCCCAGCCGGCGTCGGCGGGCAGGCGCCACCGCTGCAGCTCGCGGAGGTGGCCGGCCACGGTTGGCGGTGCGCGCCGGGGTCGCTTCTCGACGCCACCCTCGGGTGACGGGTCGCGAGGCAGGGGCACCGTGGCGTACACCTCACACACGAGCGCCTCGGGCACGTCGGCGGTACCGGTGACCAGCCGCTGGGTGATGCGCGCCTTGCCCGGGTCTTCGCGGACCTCCGTGAGCTGCGCCGAGAGGTGCAGGGGTTCGCCGGCCGGCAAGGGCTGGTTCACCTGGATGCGGCAGCCCTGGTTGAGCACCTTGGCCAGCGGGTAGGGGAGGAGGGCGTAGGTGTTGCTCAGGAGCGGAAAGCCCCACTGGGGAAACAGGTGCGCGGGCACGGTGGAGCCGTAGCCCTTCGGGTTGCCCCCGACCGCCCGGACGTAGTCGCGCAGCAGGCTGGGCGGCCGAGCGGGAACGGTGAGGGACTCCAGCGGCGTGGGCAGGTCGGGCAGGGAGCCGCCCGTCTTCTGGGTGAGCGCGGAGACCGCGACGCGACCCAGAGCCGCCAGCACCGGGCCCTGGTGGACGAGGTGCTTCACTTGGCGGCCTCGGCGCTCTCGCCGTCGCCCTCGCAGCCGCTCCGGGCCAGCTTCTCCAGGAGCCGGTCGCCGGTCTTCCGGATGGTCTCGAGCAGGAAGCCGCTTCGAGGCTCGGCGCGCTCCAGGTAGCGGACCAGCACGTCTTCACGGTCCGGGAACGCCTTCACCTGCTGGAGCAGGATGCGGCAGATCGCCGCGTCGGTGAGCAGCGTGGAGAGCCGCTCCGCGTGGAGCAGGGCGTAGGCGAAGTCGCGCTTGGGGTCCCACTCCCCGCCGAGCACGGCCTTCCAGCGATGGAGCGGCACGCCCTTGAGCTTGTCGCCGGCCACCCGTGTCATCAGCAGGCGCTGGGCGCTCAGCGCCGCCAGCTCGACGCGGGCCACGCCACGCTCGAGGGGGTCCTTACCGAGCACGGCATCGCGCTGGGCGGCGAGCAGGCGGGACACGAAGCGCTGCGGGCGCTTCGTCACGTCCAAGAGCGCATCCTTGGTGGCCATCAACGCCTGGATCTGGGTGGTGCCCTCGTAGATCGGCATCACCAGCGCGTCGCGGAGCATGCGCTCGGCGTCGTACTCGGTCATGTAGCCGCAGCCGCCGTGGATCTGCACGTTCCTCCGTGCGATCTCGACCGCCTTCTCGGCCGCGATGAACTTCAAGAGCGGGGTCACGAGCCGCGACTTGTACTTGAGCCGCTTGACCTCGCGCTCGAGTGCCTCGGCCTCGTCGCTCCCGGGCTCCACCAGGAACTTCAACCGAAGCCGCTGACGGGTGGCGAGCTCCTCGTGCCAGGCCGCGTGCACCGCGAGGGCCCGAATGCCCTGGATGTCGGTCTCCATCTCCTCGAGGTAGTCCGCGATGATCTCGTGCTGGTCGATGGTCTTGCCCATGCTCGGTCGCTGGGCGGCGTAGGCTTTCGCGTCTCGCCAGGCCGCCTCGCACAAGCCGAGCGACTCGAAGCCCACTCCGATGCGGGCGTTGTTCATCAACAGGAGCATCCCCTTGAAGCCTTCACCGCGCTGGCCGAGCAGGTGGGCCGGGCTGTCTTCGTAGGACACGGTGACCGTGGCCGATCCGTGGTGACCCATCTTTTCCTCGAGGCGCTCCACGGTCACCGTCCGGGTGCGCGAGCCGTCGTCGTTGTCGGTCCAGGCCGGCACGAGGAACAGGCTCAGGCCATCGAGGCCCATGCCGGCGTCGCTGGCCGGCTCCGTGAGTGCGATGACCACGTGGTACTTGCCATGGCCCGACGTGATGAAGATCTTCTGTCCCGACACGGTCCACGTGCCGTCGTCGTGCAGCGTGCCGGTGCAGCGCAAGGCGCCCATGTCGCTCCCCGCATCGGGCTCGGTGATGTCCATCGAGCCCCAGGCTTCGCCGGCGACGATCTCCGAGATCGCGTGGCCGAAGCGGGTCTCGATCAGCTCCCGGGTCTCCTTGTCGAAGTCGGTGGTGCCTTCCTCGACCGAATACATCAACAGCGCCATGGCGATGCCGCCGTGGAAGCTGTGGTGCGCCATCACGCTCACGTCGGCGCGGCTCATCACCTCGCCCGTGATGAAGTAGAGCATCAGCGGGCTGTTCATGCCGCCCAGCTGGCGGGGCACGCAGAGCCCGTGCAGGCCCATCGCGCTGAGCTCGTCGAACAGTCCCTGCTGGGCCTCGCCGAAGGTGACCTCGCCGTATTCCAGCCTGGGCGGGTCCTCGTCGATGGCGCGAGCGGCCGGCGCGATGCGATCCGCGGAGAACTCGCCCACGAGGTTCAGGATGTCGGTGTAGACCTCGAGGGCTTCGTCGGTGGACGCGTAGGCCTCGTCTGGCGGCGAGAGGATCTCGGTCCACCTCACCAACGGCTCCCAGTCGATGCCGCGCTCGACGTAGAAGCGAAGGTCGTCGTTGTCCGCGTAGAAGTTGGCCATGGCTCAGTCCTTGTCCGGTGGGGCGGTCGGCTCGGTTCGGAAGAGGGAACGGTGGGCCACGCGCACGAGCTCGCGCACGCGGCGGGCGTAGGAGGCGTCGTCGGGGAGCACGGCCTCGCCGACCTGGGTGAAGGCGAAGGTGGCCACGGTCTGGCTGACCACGTGCATCACCCAGGCCTCGGGATCGAGGTCGGCGTAGACCACGCCTTCCTTCTGGCCCCGACGGATGTAGTCGGTCACCAGGTTCATCCACGGGGAGAGGTGCTGCTCCATGCGCGCCCTCATCTCGGCGGGGTGGTCGAGCACCTCGCGGAGCAGGAGGCGCGCCCGGTCGGGGTCTTCCTGGAAGAAGCTCAACACCTCGTCGAGGGCGGCCTCGAAGCGGTTCTCACCGCTTGTGGCCGCCGCGAGGATCTGGGGCACCACGTCCTTCCAGCTCCCGAGCAGATCGTCGACCACCCCCAGACGCAGCGCGGTCTTGGACTTGAAGTGGTAGAGCAGGCTGGGCTTGGCGATGCCCACGGCGTCGGACACCGCCTGCAGGCTGGTGGCGCCGAAGCCGCGCTCGGCGAAGAGCCGCATGGCCTCGTCGAGGATCCGTCGACGCATGTCGGGAGGTGCTTGACCCATTGGTCGATGGTTATCTACCAAGTGGTAGGCAGGCAACTACCGCGTGGATTCTTGACAGCCGCGGATAGGATGGCCTCCATGCCGTGGATGCTGGTCAGCGCAGCCCTCGCCCACCCGGTGGAGGGGACCTGGGTGCTCGACGCATCGACCGAGGAGGTGCGCGCCACCCTCGACGACGCCACGGCGCGGGCCACCGCCGAGTTCAACTTCCTGATCCGCCCGGTCGCGCGGCAGGTCCTGGGGCGCGCCACGAACCTCTGCGGGGTCTACGCCATCGCCATGCAGGGGCAGTTCGAGCTGCGCTGCGACGACAACACCCCCTTGGTGCGACCGCTGGGTCGCGAGCGGACGTCGACGGTGCCGGCCGATGGCAGCGAACCCTTCGAGCACGTCCTCGTCTTGGAGGATCAGGCGGCGCGTCTCACGCTGTATGGGGAGCACGGGGAGCGGAGGAACGTGTACGCGGCCGACGGCGATCGGCTGACGCTGCACGCGGAGGTGGTGTCGACCTGGCTCGACACCCCCATGACCTGGACGCTCTCGTACCGGCGCGCACCGTGAGCCTCACCCCGAACGCACGGGAGCTCGCGGCGCGCGCCGCCGACGCCGCGATCGCCGAGGTCAAGGCCGCCTCACGGGACAAGCTGCGGCGGGTGCAGCAGGCGGTGACGCCGCCGCTGACGAACGCGGAGCTGTCGGCGGGGCTGGGGGTCCCGGATCGGGAGGTGGGGCGCTGGGTGAGCGAGGCCCCACGGCTGCGACGGTCCCGTCCCGGCACGGAGGTTCGCGCCTTGCTCGACGCACTCCTCGCGGGGGATCTCTTCCTGGCCGTCTTGCCGACGGACGAGCGTCGACAGCTGTTGCTCTGCGTCGAGCAGGACGTGCCTTGGCTGTCGTCGGCCTTCGAGGTGGTCAACCTCGGCGGCGTGGAGGTGCCGGCTCGGCGGGAGGTCCGCTCCGCCGGATGGGACGACGACGGCATGTGGGACCTCTTTGCCGCCACACCCTCCCAGGAGCGGGAGCCCGTGGCCGCCGAGGGGCGCCTGTGTGGAAGAGCCTTGCCCTGGCTGGGCCTCGGCTGCATGCGGCTGTCGACCGACGGGCGGCCCGACGACGAGGCCGGCATCGCGCGCGTGCGGGCCGCACTGGACGCCGGCGTGCGCTTGCTGGACACGGCGGACGTGTATTGCCTGGACGAGGACGATCGCGGGCACAACGAGCGCTTGCTGCGCGACGCGCTGGCGGGCTGGGATGGGCCACGGGACGAGGTGCTGGTCGCGACCAAGGTGGGGCTGGTCCGGCCCAAGGGACGCTGGATCCCGAATGCAAGGCCTGCCTGGCTGCGGAAGGCCGTAGAGGGCTGCCTGCGCGATCAGGGTGTGGACCAGCTCCAGCTCGTCCAGCTCCATGTCGCCGACCCCCAGGTGCCGCTCGCCGACTCGTTGGGCGAGCTCGCGGCGATGCAGGAGGAAGGGCTGATCGCGGCGGTGGGCGCGTGCAACCTCGGCCCGGCGGAGCTCGAAGAGGCACTGCGCGTGGTGCCCTTGGCGTCGCTCCAGGTGAAGGCCAACGTGTTCGACGCCGCTTCGTTCCGTAATGGTGTGTTGAGCCGCGCCTTCGCCCTGGGGGTGCCGCTGCTTGCTCACTCGCCTCTGGGTGGTCATCGAGCGGTTGGTCGAGTGAGCCGCGACGCGGTGCTTCAGCGTGTCGGCGAGAAGCACGGTGTGTCGCCTCACGTCGTGGCGCTCGGTTGGTTGATGGGCATGGGGCTGTTCCCCCTGGTGGGCGTGCGGCGCGCTGAGAGCCTCGACGACAGCCTGAAGGCGCTGCGGCTGGTGCTGGATGCCGACGATGTGGCGGCGCTGGACGGGCGACGCGACTGGATGTCCGACGCTCGGCGCAGCCTGACCGTGCCCAGCCAGGAGGTCGTGCTGATCAGCGGGTCACCGGCCGCGGGCAAGACGAGCAGCGTCGCGCCCCTGCTCGCCCGTGGCTACGTGCGCCTCAACCGCGACGAAGAGGGTGGTCGCATCGCGGACCTGGAGCCCAAGCTGAAGGCGGCCCTCGAAGACGGCCAGCGGGTGGTGATGGACAACACGTACGCCACGCCGAAGTCGCGGGCAGGGGCGGTCGCCGTGGCGCGGGCGGCGGGGGTCGCGGTGCGCGTGATCCACCTCGAGACCTCCCGCGCGGACTGCAACGTGAACGCCACCTGGCGGCTGCTCGAGCGCTTCGGTCGCTTGCTCGACCCCGAGGAGCTGAAGCAGGCCGGCAAGGAGCATCCGAACTTCTTTCCGCCGCGCGCGATCGGCAGCTACTGGGATCGGCTGACGCCGCCCGACGTGAGCGAGGGCTTCGCGTCGGTCGAGCGCCGCGGGTTCTGGCGCCGATGGCCACGTCGCTACCAGGGCCGGGCCGTGATCTTCGACTACGACGGCACCCTCCGAGAGAGCACCGGGCGCGTGCCCTGGCCGACCCGCGCGGACGAGGTCCGCATCCCCGAGGGGCGCCGCGAGGTGCTCGACGCCCTCGTGGCGGCCGGCTGGCCGCTCTTCGGCATCTCCAACCAGGGCCAGATCTCCGGGGGGTCGATGACCGTGGAGCAGGCCAGCGCGATCTTCGACCACACCAACACCTTGCTCGGTCACGACATCCCGGTGAGCTTCTGTCCTCACCCCTACAGGGGCTACCAGTGCTGGTGCCGGAAGCCGATGCCGGGCTTTGGCGTGGCCTTGATCCGGCAGCACGAGCTGGACCCGTCGCGCTGCTGGTACGTGGGCGACCGGAAGACCGACGAGCAGTTCGCCCACGCCTGTGGCTTCTCGTTCGCCTGGGCGGAGGCCTTCTTCGAGAACGGCTGGCAGGCGCTGCTGGCCGACGAGCGGGCGGGCGGTCCGAGCCTCCCGGCGTAGCATCGGTGGATGCGGGACCGAAGCCTCGTCGCGGCGCTGGTCTCCGTCGAGGCGCTGGCCACGGCGGGGGACGTGTTGCTGGGGCCCTATGCGCGGGTCCACTGGGAAGAGCGCTTCAACGCACGCCAGGGCGTGCAGGTGCTCTGCGGGCACCTCGATCAGGTGTTGGAGCTGCAGTACCGCACCTTCTGCGGCGGCTGCACGGTGGAGGCGCTGGCGTCGGTGCCCCTGTTCTCGCTCTTCGGGCCGACCACGCTCGCCTGGAAGCTCGTGCCGGTGGCCTTCCACCTGATCACGGTGGCCACCGGCGCGTGGCTCGCGCTGCACGCGGCCGGACGCAAGGCGGCGGTGGTGTTCGTCGCGTTGATGGCGGCGGCGCCGGGCTTCTACCGGGAGCTCTCGTTGCTCGGCTGGGGCAACCACGCCGAGTCCAGCGCGCTGACCTTGTTGGCGGCCTGCCTGGTGGTCCGGGGCGTGGGCGGGGCCGCGCTGGCGGGGCTCGTGGCGGGCCTCGGCCTGTGGTTCTGCCACACCTCTGCCTACGGGGTGCCCGCGCTGGCTGCGGTCGCCCTGGCGGGCGGCGTCAGCCGGCTGGTGGCCTTCGGGGTGGGCCTGCCCTTGGGCTTGCAGCCCTTGCGTGCCTACTTCGAGGCGCGACCCGAGGCGCAGGCCTGGAGCGAGGACCACTTCGGAGGTCTGGAGGTCGCACCCCCCGGGAAGCTCCTGGACTGGTTGGGCGGGGACTACCTCCGTTGGGGCCTCTGGGACCCGAAGGACTACGGGGAGGTGGCTGGGGGCTGGTGGTGGCTCGCTCTGTGGTGGCTCGCGGGGTGGGGAGCCTGGAAGGCCCCGCGGCGCTTCGCGCCCTTGGCGGTGGTGGCCCTCGTGGCGGCCTACGGCTTGCGCTTCGATCTCTGGAAGCACCTGCCTGACGCGCCGGATCAGCCCTTCTTGAACCTGCGCTACCTCGCTCCCCTGGTGCCCCTCTTGATGCTGTGCGCGGCAGCCCGTGCCCGATGGCTCGCCCTGCCGCTGGTGGTCTTCGGGATCGGCCAGCGGGTGGCGATCTGGGAGCAGGTGCAGGTCCAGCGGCTCGACCAGCGGGTCTACGCCCACGACGGCTGGCCGGATGCCGCGGTGCCTTCCGGTCAGCCGCCACAGCGAGACCGGCGGCGCTGGGGGCGGGCGAGCGACGTGCAGGCTGCAGCCGCCTACCTCGAGGCGCACAGCGATGGCCTGGCCGAGTGCCGCCTCGACCACCTGTTCGAGCTGGGCCGGCGCATGGGCCTGGCGCTCTCACTGGAGCCAGACGCCCTCTCCGAGGGCCTGCGAGCGTTCGACGAGGACCCGCTGGAGGAGCGCTTCGTCGCAGATGGGGTCGCGAAGGCGTTGGTCCGCGAGGATGGCTCGGACTGGGGGGGCTGGCCACCGCTGACGCCGCTCGGTGACCTGGAGGACGCGGTCGCCGAGGCGCTGGCACGCCGGGTGGCCCGGCACCTCGACGACCGCCCGATCGACGCCAGCGCGCGCGGCTGGTGCGAAGGGCGCGGGGAGGCCTGGGTGCGCCAGGTCACCGGGGACGGTGCGCACCCGCCGTCGGAGGTCGCTTGGCCCGACGAGCCGGGTTGCAGCACCCTCGCGGGGGGCGTGGGGTGGGCCTGGCCTCGGTACGTCGGGTGCGACGTCGTCCCCTTCAGCGAGCCCGGCGTGGAGCGCTGGTGGGGCGCCTCGTGTCGGCTCCACCGTGGAGGGCCGTAGCGCTATCCGGTTACATCGCAGCCCCGGAACGGAGGCTCCATGACCCCGCTTGTCGAGTGCGTGCCCAACTTCTCCGAAGGCCGCGATCCGGTCGTGATCCAGGCCATCACCGACGCGATCGCGACCGTCGAGGGCGTGGAGCTCCTGGACGTCGATCCGGGACACGCCACCCACCGCACGGTGGTGACCTTCGTCGGGCCGCCCGACGCCGTGGTCGAGGGAGCCTTCCGCGGCATCGCGGCCGCCCAGCGGTGGATCGACATGCGCACGCACCGGGGCGAGCATGCCCGCATCGGCGCCACCGACGTGGTGCCCTTCGTGCCGGTCCGCGGGATCACGATGGAGGAGTGTGCGGCGTTGGCGCGTCGACTCGGAGCGCGGGTCGGCGACGAGCTGGGCATTCCCGTGTACCACTACGAGGCCGCGGCCACGGTTCCGGAACGTCGGAACCTGGCCGTGGTCCGTGCGGGCGAGGTCGAAGGGCTGGCCGCCAAGCTCGAGCACCCGGACTGGGCACCCGATCACGGTCCCTCGACCTTCTCCGAGCAGGTGGCCAGGTCGGGGGCCACGGTCATCGGCGCGCGGCCCTTCCTGATCGCCTTCAACATCAACCTGAACACCCGCAACCCTCGCCGCGCGATGAAGATCGCGGCCATGCTGCGCGACAAGGGCATCGCGAAGCGCGACGCCGACGGCGAGCTGCTCCGCGACTCCGAAGGTCGGATGGTGCGCGCCCCCGGGCTCTTCGGCACGGTGAAGGCCATCGGCTGGTACATCGCCGAGTACGAGCGCTGTCAGATCAGCATCAACTTCACCAACCACCTCGTCGATCCGGTGCACGTGGTGGTGGAGGCGGCGCGTCGGCTCTCGGCCGAACACGGGCTGGTGGTGACGGGCTGCGAGCTGGTGGGGCTCATCCCGCTCGACGCGTTGACCGCGGCGGGCCGGTACTACCTGGAGCGCCAGGAGATGAGCCCAGGGGTGTCGGAGGCCGAGCTGGTCGCCACGGCCGTTCGGAGCCTGGGCCTGTCCGAGCTTGCGCCCTTCGACCCCCAGAAGAGCGTGATCGACTACCGCATCGCCGGCGACGGTCCTCTGGTGGCGCTGAGCGTTCGCGGCTTCACCGACATGCTGGCCAGCGACGCGCCCGCGCCGGGTGGAGGCTCGGTGGCTGCGCTCTGTGGCGCGATGAGCGGTGGGCTGAGCGCGATGGTGGCCCAGCTGACCACCGGCCAGGGCCGGCTGCAGCCCGACAAGGAGACCTACTACCCGCTGGCAGTCGATGCCCAGCAGGTGCGCGAAGCCTTCCTGGCGGACGTCGACGCGGACACGGCGGCGTTCGACGGCATCATGGCCGCGATGAAGCTGGCGAAGGGCACGCCCGAGGAGACGGCGGCGCGTCGGGAGGCCCTGCAGGCGGCCACGCGGGAGGCCATCGAGGTGCCGCTGAGGGTGCTGGAACGCACCGAGTCCGCCCTCCAGCTCGCCGAGACCGCCGCCGCTGGCAACCAGAGCGCCCGCAGCGACGCCGGTGTGGCGGTGCTGTTGGCCGAGGCCTGCGCGGAAGGCGCCTACTACAACGTGTGCATCAACCTCTCGGGCCTCCGGGACGCCGACGCGCGGCAGGCCTACCGGTCTCGGGCCGACGCTGCGCTGGAGCGTGTGCTCGCGCAGAGCGGCCGCCTGAGGGCCGCAACGCGCGCGGCGCTCAGCTGAGCTTGGCGAAGGCGTCGAGCGGCACCGGCGGTGGCGTGAGGCGCCCGCCGAGCGTGAGCCACCGAAGCCACGCCATCATCGGGACGTGCGGGGCCGCCTCGAAGCTCCGGGTGAGCTCGGCCTCGAACGCGTGCACGATGGCGCTCACGAAGACGTTGCCGGCTTCGCCACTCGCGAGGCGCGGGCAGCCCGTGTAGCCAGGGTACGGCCGCAGCTGGGTCCAGCCCGCGATGCGTGCGACCGCGGCCAGTTCCTCGCCGAGGCGCCCTGGCACCCAGCGGGCAGCCGCCTGCAGCCACCCGATGGCCGGCCATGCCGGACAGTCGGGGACCTCGCGGAAGCCCGCGTCCACGCTGTCGGGAGCGAGGTGCAACGCCACCGATGTCTCGAAGAAGCCCGCGTGGAAGTCCAGCGGCATGCCCGCACGTGCACGCTCTCGGTCGTTCGGATCCTCGATGGTGTCGAACGCGGCGTCGAGCCCCGTGGTGTCCATCGACACCAGCTCGTCGGTCAAGAGGGCGAAGGGCGCCGCCGCCTGAAGGCCCTGTCGGAGGAGGAAGCGGGCGCCCTCGTAGAGCGCGCGGTTGTGCAGCGGCGCGCCGTGGAAGGTGAGCAGGACCACGCGCCGAGCGCCGAGCTCGACCAGGCTTCGACAGGCCTCCATCACCGCGGCGACGACCACGCGGTACGGGGTGTGTCGGCTTCCCGGTCCGGCGGCGGGGTCGACCCCCACACCGAGCTCACCGATCAGGACATGAGGCCCTGGTTGGCGTCGAGCGAGCTCGCGCGCCAGGCCGAGGCTGCAGAGGTGGTCGTTCTCGAGGCTCAGGTGGGGCCCGTGGTACTCGACCGGGTTGACGAGCAGCCAGCACGTCCCCCGGGCAACCACGTCCCCGAGCGCCCTGCTGGGGAGCGAGCTGAGGGGACGGAGCACCTCAGTCGACACGGAGCCCGGGGCTGCCCACCAGCTCGCCGATGGGTTCGTCGTGTGCTTGGAGGCCGGCCGCTCGGAGCACGTCTCGGACGTGATCGGCGGCCTCGGGTGCCGCGGCCACCAGCAGGCCGCCGCTGGTCTGGGGGTCGAACAGCAGCTGGATCTGCTCTTCGGTCAAGCCATCCGCCAACTCTGGGTAGCTCGCGGCGTTGCGGTGCGTGCCGCCCGGGATGGTGCGCTCCGCGAGATAATGCGACAGGTCCGTGATGCGTGGCACCGCGCTGAAGTCCAGCCGGGCGCCCAGCCCCGCGGCCCCGCAGATCTCGGAGAGGTGCCCGACGAGCCCGAACCCGGTGATGTCGGTGATCGCGTGAACACCGGACAGCGGTGCCAAGGCCGCACCGACCTTGTTCAGGGCCACCATGACGCGGGTGGCGAGCCCCTGGTCGGCCGGGAGCAGCTTGCCGCGCTTCTCGGCGGTGGTGAGCAGGCCCAGCCCGAGGGGCTTGGTGAGCCACAACAGGTCGCCCGCCTGGCCACCGGCGTTGGTCTTGAGCTGGTCGAGCTGGACCAGGCCGTTCACGGCGAGGCCGAAGAGCGGCTCGGGGTTGTCGATGCTGTGGCCGCCGGCGACCACGATGCCCGCTTCCGTGCAGATCGCCCGCCCGCCCGCGACCACCTGGGCGGCCACCGCCTCTCCGAGCTTCTGGATCGGCCACCCGAGGATGGCGATCGCGACCGTTGGCGTGCCACCCATGGCGTAGACGTCGCTGATGGCGTTCGCAGCGGCGATGCGCCCGAAGTCGTAGGCGTCGTCCACGATCGGCATGAAGAAGTCGGTGGTGGTGACCAGCCCTCGACCATCCCCCAGATCGACCACAGCGGCATCGTCCCGAGCGTCGTTTCCGACGATCAGGCTCGTGTCGTTGGGCTGCGCGAGCTGGCCTTGCAGGATCCGCCCGAGGACCTCGGGCGCGAGCTTGCAGCCTCAGCCAGCGCCGTGGCTGTATTGGGTGAGCTTGACGTCGGAGGGCATGTGGGAGCTTAACGGGTGCCGCACACCGACTCGGCGCCCGCGATGCGTCCGTCCCGCGGAGCGCCGATCGTGCCGGATGTCGCGAGATCCGAGCGCACCAGATCGATCAGGGTCTGGGAGGCTTCGCCACGCCTGGGCGCGCCGGCCAGCATCGTGTAGCCGTCGCCGCCATCGGCGAGGAAGAGCGGCACCGCGACCTCGAGGGACGGAGCATCGCGCAACGGCACAGGACCCTCGGGCCCTTCCCAGACCACGTCGACCGCGCGGGCCCGGGCGGGGTCGTGGGTGAAGCGCAGGCCATCGACCTGGAGGAACTGGCCGTCGCCCGGCCAACCCTGCACGGCGTGGTCCAGCATCGCCTGCACCGTGGCCGGCTCGAGCACCAGGAGCACCCAGCGGGTCGAGAAGGGGTTGAGCTCGCGCACCATGCGCTCGGTGAACGCGGTGTCGGCGTGCAGGTCCTGGTTCAGGCGCACGGCGCCGCCGTTGACCACGCCCGCCTGGGCGTCGAGGTCCTGGCGTGCGAGGCCTGCGATGTGGCTGCCGAGGTTGGCCTCGCAGCTGCGGACGCGCCGCTCGTCCCCGTCCAAGGGCGCGTCGACGCGCCCCAGGGGCTGGTCGAGACAGCCTGCGGTGGGGCACAGCGCTTCGTCCAGCGCGCGGTCCCAGCGCGCGATCACGTCGTCGAGGGTGGGGTCGGTGGGAGCGTCCGGTCCCAGCGCCACGAGCCGCGCTTCGTAGCGATCCTCGTACACCACGAGGTCCCAGATGGCGACGGCGTCTGCGGCGCTCTTCAACACCAGGCGCTCGTCCCCCACCCGGTGGACCGTGTGCTCGTGGCCGCCGAGCACCAGGTCGATCTCCGGCACCTCTGCGAGCAGCGCCAGGTCGTCGGCCACGTCGAGGTGGGTCAGCGCGACCTGCTGGTCGACCCCGCCGATGCGCGCCAGCGCCCCCCGCGCCACCTCGGCATGGTCGCGCCGGAAGGCCCGCACCGCACTGATCCGCTCGGGAGCCGAGGGTGTGATGCTCAGCCCGAAGAAGCCGAGCGACACCTCACCGTGTTCGAGGACGACGGTCTCCGCGAGGTGCGCCAACGCCGCCTCCGGCATCTTCGCGGCCGCGGGGTCCCAGGTGATCGAGGTGTCGAGCCAGCGGAACTGGGAAGCGGCGACCAGCTCGGGCAGCACAGCGAGCGGGCCGCGATCGAACTCGTGGTTGCCGAAAGTGGCGACCATCCAGGGGTCGTCGGCCTCGAGGTCGCCGTCGAGCGCGTTGAGCGCTTCGATCATGGGTGCGGACCCGAGCTCGGTGGTGAGCAACGAGGGGGCGAGCGCGTCCCCGCCGTGGGTGATGACGACGGGCGTGCCGCACGCCTCGAGCCGGTGCCGAAGCCCGGCGAGACGGCTCAGCCCGCCGTGGCCGTCGAGGCGGCCGCCGATGCGGTACAGGTCGTTCACGTGCAGGATCCGGAGGTGTTCTCCGGCAGGGCAGCCGTCGTCGCTTGCGGGGGCTTCGGGCGGGGTGCGCTGGCAGCCGAGGAGGAGGAGCCACATGCGACGTGTCTATCGCCCGACGCCGGACGATGCGGCTCTCGTCGGGGGTGCGGTGGGCAGCCTGGGGGAGGGCGTCGCGGTCCTTCGGAGCGAGCAGGGCGTGCTGGCCGCCGCCACCGGCGCGCCGTGGGGCCCCGTGGTCGAGCTCGCACAAGGGGTCTGGGAACGCTGGCCCGACAGGGCTCATGCGATCCTGCGAAACAGGGTCTTCGTCGACGCCGAGCGCGCGGTCGACGTGGCGTCGGCGCCGGTCGTCGCCAAGAAGCGGTGCGTGGTGCGTGCGGTGGGGACAGCTCAGGTGGCGGATCTCGGCGGGGCTGCAGCCGCTGCGCGTGCCCGGCTCGAGCCTGTGACCCTCCGCGCGCGGGGAGTGGATGCGCTCGCTTGGGAGGCCGCGCGTACCGCCTCGGTGCCTGACAGCCGCGGGGTACGTGCCCTGTCCGACCGGCCCGTCGTGGCGGCTCTCGTGGCGCGCGACGGGACGCCGCTGCTCGCCGCGCGCAACCAGGCGGGGCGCAACCGGTGCCTGCATGCCGAGGTGGCGCTCGTGCAGCTCTGGTGGACTGCTCACGGGCCGATCCCGCCGGACGTTCACGTGGCGACGAGCCTGCAGCCCTGCCGGATGTGTGCCGCGGTGTTGTTGGCCGCCGCCGCGTCGCCGGGTCGCCTGCAGGTGGTCTACGCCGTGGCGGATCCAGGCCGTCTTGCGCGCCAGACGAGCCTTGCGCGTCGCGGTCAAGAACGTCTCGCGCACCCTTGGGTCGAATAGCGGCGTGCCAAGCTCGTCCAGCGCGCATTCCGGAGGTCCTGCATGCCCGTCGCCACGTTCGCCGCCCTCCTCCTCGGCAGCGCGTCGGTCGAGGCCGCCCAGGTGGCTCACGACGTGGAGAAGGGCAAGCCCACGTGGAGCTTCGAGGTGACGTGGACCGACGCCGAGGGTGCGCGCCACGAGGCTGCGTACGAGCTGCCCAACCGGCTGATCCAGCAGGATCTGCAGGAGCCCATGAAGTTCCAACAGAAGCAGGCCGCACACGTCACGGCGAAGGCGGTGAACGCGTGGTCGGGCACCCGCAAGGGGCCCAAGGTCGAGGCGAAGGTCGTGGGCACCACCGTGCAGCTCTCCGCAAAGGGCCAGAGCCGGTCGGCGATCAAGCAGGCGCTCGGCGACGCCCAGGAGGTTCGCCAGCAAGCCCTCGCTGGGTACCTGGACGCCAACGGCTACACCACCATCGACGGCAAGATCCTGCCGGACCACGCGCGCCACGTCGACGAGTACGCCGACGATCTGGCGCCCTTGGTGGTCGCGCTCGGAGGGCCGACGGACGACCCGCGCGTGTTCGGGAACAAGGCGCTCTCCATGGTGCAGTCCATCCCCTATGAACAGCGCGCGAAGGTGTCGGACCTGTACCGTCGCCCGCTGTCCGTGCTCGGGCGCAACAAGGGTGACTGCGACTCGAAGACCGTGTTGTTCCTCGCCTTGATGCACGAGGCCTACCCCGACCTGCCGGTCGCGATCGTCTACCGCCCGGGTCACGCCTATGCCGCCCTGGGGCTGGAGCGTCAGCGCGGCGACATGCGCTTTCGCGAGGACGGGCAGGTGTGGGTGGGCGTCGAGCCGGTGGGGCCCGCCGTGCGCTCGATCGGTGAGGTGAGGGGCAAGAGCCGCCGGCGGGCGAAGCTGGGCATGGTCCACCTCGCCGTCGTCGAGTGAGCTGAACCAGCCTGCGGTGCTCGGCGTAGCGTGCCGCCCTGTCCGCTTGTCCCTCCTGCCGCGAGCCGATGACGCTCGAGGTCCTCCCTGGCCACTACGGGCGGGACGTGGAGCTGGACGCCTGCCACCACTGCAACGTGCCAGCAAACCTCGGGGCACGGCGTGCGCAGGGGGGGGTGGACACTGAACAAATGTTCATGTTGGCTCGCGCCATGCAGACGGCGCTCTTCGGTGCGGGCTCTCCGCGGATCGATCCTTCCTGCCATCGAGCCTCCCGCATCCACCTGGGGCGTGGCGCATGGATCGAGCGTGTCCCAGGCTGGCTCGCCGGGCATGGCGTCGTGCTGGACCAGCTGGCTCGGACCACGTGTTGGCAGCACAAGCGCCGAAAGATGTACGACCGCGAGGTCGACGTGCCCCGCATGCTCGCGGTGCTTCCCGAAGATGGGCCGGGTCATCCCGTGCTCGGGCAGGTGAGCGCCGTGCTGTCTGCGAGGTACGGCCAGGAGCTCGATCGGGTCGCGTTGGCCTGCTACCGCGACGGCCGCGACAGCGTGGCCTTCCACGGCGACCGCGTCGACGAGCGCGCGGAGCACGTCATCATCGCCGTGCTCTCGCTGGGGGATCCCCGTCCGTTCCAGATGCGGCCCAAGGGCGGACGGCTCGCGTATTCGTTCCTGTCGGGCTGGGGCGACCTGTTGGTGATGGGGGGGACCTGCCAGAGCACCTGGGAGCACGCGGTACCGAAGGTGGCGCGCGCGGGACTCAGGATGAGCGTGCAGTTCCGCCCCGGAGCCTACGCGCGCTGACGTCTGGTAGCGTCGCACCACGGGAGGTCGCGTGGCCGACGTAGCGGAGCTGGAACAACAGCGCGCCGTGCTGGAGAAGGAGCTGGACGAACAGCTCCAGGCGCTGGAGGCTGCGAACGCGGCCGCCGAGGAGGCGGCGGAGGCGGCGCAGAAGGCCCAGGCCGAGGCGGAAGCCGCTGCGGAGGCGGTCGAGGCGCAGCGCGCCGAGGTGGCGCGGCTCGAGGAGGAGGTCGCGTCTGCCAGGTCCGAGGTCGAGGCCGCCGAGGCCGAGCTCGCCGAGGCGGAGGCCGAGGTCGCGCGGCTGGAGCAGGAGACCGCGGCGGCCGAGGCGAGGCAGGCCGAGATCGACGCGGCGGCTGCCGAGCGCGAGGCCGCCATCGCCGAGATCGAGGCGAAGGACGCCGAGCTCGCCAAGGAAGAGGCCGAGCTGGAGGCGAAGATCGCCGCCCTCGACACCGAGATCGAGGAACTGACGGCCCAGCGGGACGAGGCTGCCTCGGAGGTCGAGCGCCTCGAGGCCGAGCTCGCCGCGCTGGACGAGTAGCCGGATGAAGACCAGCTCGTGATCGGCTCGGACCACGCGGTCTGGGCCGTGCTCGATGCCGTGCTCCAGGCGATTCCCTCCGAGCTGGCCGCGCCGCTCGGACCGGGACAGGTCGATCCGGCGCCCAGCTCCGAACAAGCGCGGCTGGTGATGGAGCTGGCGGCGACCATGGACCGCGGCGAGGCGCTGCGCAGCGTCGCGTGCGGGCCTCGCGTCGCGCTCGAGCTCTTCGACGCCCACGACGCCTGGGCGAGCGACGTCGAGGGGCTCGAGGCCGACCAGGCCCTGGATGCCGCGTGGCGCATGAGCGCCCTGGGGCGCCTGGGGTGGCGGCTCTTCCCGGGTGAGGCGAGCGGCGCCGCCGCAAGCTTGCTGGCCACCCGGGCGGGCCGCGCGCTGGTGGCCTGGGTCGCGGCCGTGGACCTCGGCGTGGCGTTCGGCCAGTTCGACGAGCTGCCGGACGACTGGACCCCCGATCAGATCCTGGCGCGATGCGCCGAGGAGCTCGCGGAGCTCTGTGAGGAGCACGCCTGGCCCGAGGCGGTTCAGGGGGGTGCCGCCGTCCTCGACGACCTCGTGCCGATCCTGGCGAGCGCAGCGGCAGCCGCGGGTGCTGCGGCGGGCGACGTGGCGGAGGCCCTGCGTGGTTCGCTGCCGGAGCTGAGCGACGCCAGCCGGGAGGCGCTCGCCGCCGAGGCCGATGCGGTACCGGTCTACCGAGCCTTGATCGGCCGGGTGCTGGTCGAGGTGGCGGGGGACGGTGCCGCTTCGGCGACAGCCGCCACGGCCCCGGCGGCCGCACCCGACCCGAGGGTCGCAGCGAAGCTCGCCCTGCAGGCGGCGGTCGCCAGGCACACGGAGGTGCAAGAGCGCCTGGCGGAAGCGAAGGCTGCGCACGAGGAGCGGCGCACGGCGCGAGACGCGGTGGTGGATCTGCGCGCGCAGACGCCGGGGGTGGAGGAGCGTGAGGCGGGCTCGGTGGACCTGCCGGACCTCGGGACCGCACGCGGGAACCGGGACGCGGCCGCCGAGCGGGTCGCGGCCGAGCGGGCCTCCTGGGAGGACCTCGTCGAGGAGCACGAGCGCGCGATGGCGGCGCTCGAGGCGCTGCCTCGGGTTGAGCCGGTGCATGCGGTCGGTGTGGACACAGCGGCACTCCGGGCGCGCATCCGGGCGGTTGGCGATCAGCAGGCAGCCGTGGCTCGCGCGATCCATGCGGCGCGTGAAGCGGCCGTGGTGGAGTCGAAGGCCGCACGTGAGGAAGCGGCGGCGGCGCTGGGGGCGGTGCGCGATGCGCGCCAGGTCCAGGTCCCGGCGGAGGTCGAACAGGTCGAGGTCGAACGCCCCGACGGTGCCGCTGTCCGCGCGAGGCACGCGGCCGCCCAGGCGCGGTGCGTCGCGGCTCGCAAGCGGCTCCAGGGCCTGGATCTGACGGACGCCCGCGAGATCCTGGTCGGGGCCCAGGACGCGGATCTCGAGGCCCGGGAACGCGCCGAGGCAGCGTCGGAACGGCAGGGAACCGCGGAGCAGGAGCGCGATGCGGCGCAGGGGCGGGTCCGGGATCTGCGAGACCGGATCGCCGCTCTGGGCGACGCGCGACGGGCACGCCTGGTCGCGGCACTGGCGGCCGCTCGGGACATCGTGGCCAGCCTCGACGGTCGCATCGACGGCCAGGACCGCAACGCGGTGAGCCGGATGGCCGAGGTCGTGGCCGCTCGCTCGGCCCTGGCGGAACGCAACGCGCCTGTGCAGGGACCGGAAGGGGCCCTGGACGAGGTGGAGGGCCTGGTGGAGGCCCGCGTTCGGCAGGAGCGTGCCCTCCTGCGGAGGGACGCTGCCGCCGCGGCGCTGACAGCCTGCGAGCAGGACGTGCGGAATGCCCGGGACGCTGCGGCGAGCGCCTCGGCCGCCGCGGCCGCCGCCGACACCCGGTCTGAGGGGGCGCGGGAGACGAGCGCCGGATGTGTCCGTGAGCAGGAGGCGCGCCACGACGCGGCCCAGGCCTTGCGCGCCCGGCTCGGCCGGGTCGGTGAGGCCCTCCGCTCGGGGTTGTCTGCGGCGCGTGTTCGTGGCGAGGGGGTGGAACAGGCCGTGGCGGCGGCCGGCGCTCGCCGCGTCGACGCGGAAGCGCGGCTGGCGGCCCTCCGGGAGGAGCGCGCTGCCTTGGCTTCTGCCCGTCCAGGGCGCACCACGCCACCCGTCGTCGAGGCGCCAACGGCGGCCTTGGCCGCGGCCCGAGCCGCGCTGCGGGACCGGACTGGAGCGTGTCGAGAGGCTGAAGCGGCGATCCCGCTGGAGGCGCTGGAAGCCGCGCGGGCGGCGCTCGAGACAGCACGTGCCGCTGCAGCCGAAGCCGCTCGAGCCGGAGCGGTGGCCGTCCGCGAGGCGGAGGTCGCGGGCCGTCGCTGCGAGCAGGCGCGCGCCGCGGCCGACGAGCTGCGCGTGCGGCTGGAGGTCGAGGGGGCCGCTCGGCGCCAAGCGCTGGAGGGGCTCACGCAGGCGGCGCGGGAGCGGCTCGCGTCGGCGGAGGCCCGGCTGGGTGCAACCCGCGCGCGTGTCGACGAAGTGCTCGAGGGGCTCGAGGGCGTTCGGGAGACTCGGACGGGGCTCGTGGCTGCGCGCGCCGCCCGCTCGGGCGCCGGCCCCGGCATCGAACTGGAGATGCCCGACGCAAGCGGTGCACAGGGCCGGGTCGAGGCTGCACAGATCCGTCTGGCAGCCGCGCGGGACGAGCTGGACGAGGCGTCGCTCGCGGCTGCGGTCGACCTGTTCCAGCGTGGCGAAGCAGCCGCCGCCGCTGCCCTGCGAGTGGGCCAGGAAGCAGACGCCAAGCTCGCGGACGCGACGGCCGGGGTCGACGCCCTCGTGCAACAGGTTGCGCGCCTGCGCGGCCATCGCGCGAGGCTCTCGGGTGATGTCCTGGGCGCCGCGAGGGCGGCTGCCGAGGAGGCCGCTCAGCGACTCGCGGAGGTGGAGGCACGGCGCGCGTCCGCCAACGATGCGCTCGCCACGTGCGCTTCGGAGCGCGCTGCGCTCGCGTCGGGAGCGCCGCAGGCTCCAACGATGCCAGCACCCATGCCGCCCCCCGAGGGTCTACAGGCCGCTCGAGCTTCGCTGGAGGGGCTGCGTGCGCGGGTCGAAGCGGCCCGGTCGGGTTCGCAGACCAGCGGCCTGGACGCTGCACGTCTGGCGCTGGATGCTGCGGAGGCGTCGGCCCGCGCTTCGGAGGTCGAGGCGCGTCGGAACGCGGCCATCGCGGCCCGGAGCCAGGTGGACGAGGTCGTCGCGACGGTGGCGTCCCAGCGCGCCCGCCTCGCGGCCTTGTCGCACGATGCCGTCGGGGCGGCACGGTCGCACCACGGGGATCTGGGCGCCCGGTTGGCGCAACGGGCGAGCGAGGCCACGCTCGCTCGGCAGGCGCTTCTTCGCGTGGCCGAGGGGCGTGCAGCCATCGCCGACCGCCTCTCGGAGCTTCCGCCCCTCGCCTCGAGGCAGGCGGGCCCGGATGCCGTGGCCTTGGAGGCAGCGCGCGCTCGTCTCATCGTGCTTCGGGCGCGGTCGATCGACGTCCCCGAGGTGCCGTCCCTCGATGCGGGCGAGGGGCTGGAAGCGCGCACGCTGCGCGCGGCCCGGCTCCAGGCACGGCGGGCACACCTCGCTCGCCTCGGCGCGAAGGTGGCGTCGTTGCGCGTGGACCGAACGCGTCACCGCCTCGCGGTCGCGATCGTCAAGCGGGATCGCGGCCTGCAGGAGCGTCCGGACGCCTGGGCAGCGCCCGCAGACGTTCGGCGCGGGTCTGCTCCGGATCCGGCGCCGCTCCGCGAGCGCGCGAGCGTCGGGCGCGACCACTGGACCCGCGTAGGCAGGGACCTGCAAGCCTCCCGGAGGGCCCTGGCGAACCAGATGAGGGACGCCGCGGTGTGGCGCCAGGCGGTGGAGAAGGCCATGGAGGCGCTCGAGGAGGCCGCCGAGCGCATGGTCGCCGTGGAGGGGCGCTGCGATCGCCTCGAGGAGGCGCTGGAGAGGCTTCCCAAGCCTCGTCGGCGCCGTCGATCGGCCCCGGCGGAGCCCTCCTCGGAGCAGGCGACGGTCGTGATGGAACGCGCACCCTCCGAGCCGGAGGCGAAGCAGGCCCCCAAGCCGCGTGTGCGGGTGTGGAAGCCACCCGGCACGGAGTAGCGGTAGCGCGCTTGGTTCGCCCGGGCTCGTCTCGCTCGCTGGCGCTCAATCAAATGATTGATTAGCATGGACCATGGTCGCCACCGTCACCGCGCCCGATGAGGCACCGCCCGCGCCCGTCGACGAGGGGGCGTGGCTCGATCTCGGCGCGGAGGCCGTCGCGCAGGTCGCGTCGGATCTGCCGCTCGGCACCCGCTTCCGGCTCCGCGAAGCCATCACACCCGTGCAGGCCTGCTTCCTCCAACGGCATGGGTTCCTGCTCTTCGACCGCGTGGCGTCCCAGGACGAAGTGGCCGCGATCGGTGGTGAGCTGAAGCGGATCGAGGCGGAGCTGCTCGAGGCTGGCACACGCAAGGTGTACGGGGTGCCGGTCTGGTTCGGGCGTGACCCCGACGGCCGGCCCTGGCTCCAGCGCATGGGCTTCGCGTCCACGATGTCTGGCTGGCTGGCTGGCTTCGTGCGGGACCCACGTTTCGAGCCCATCCGCACGCTCATCGGGGCCGACGCGCGCATCGGGGATCGCGAGAAGGACGGGCTCGTGGTGAACCGCTATGTCAACAGCCCGGGCAGCTTGCGGCCAGGACTCGCCTGGCACACCGACGCCCTACGCGACGTCTTCTACAACCGCGCGATGCCGGGTCCGATGCTCAACGTCGGCCTGCACCTCGATCGGGTGCGTGCAGCGGACGGCGGCCTGCGGCTGTTGCCGGGCACCCACCGCCAGTCGGCCTGGTCGACCCTCTTCTCCAAGGTGCACTTCGTCACGCAAGCGCCCGATCCGCGGGAGATCGCCGTCGAGACCTGGCCGGGGGACCTGACCGTGCACGACGGGCGGATGTGGCACCGCGTCGCAGCGAACCCCCAGGTCGGCTGGGCCAGCCTGCGGCGGAGCCTCTACGTGCCGTATGTGTGCGACAGCTTCGCTCCGAAAGAGCCTCACAGCGGCACGCCGGCGTACCTCCGCTTCTTCGATGCCGTGATGCGCCTTCGCGGCTGGCTGTTCGACCGCCGGAGCTGATCAGCTCGTCGGGATCGCCGTGGCTGCGGCCTCCAGGAGCACCTGGTCTTCGCCGGGAAAGCGCACGCCTGGCGGAACCGAGGGCAGGTCGGGCAGCGCTTCGTGCAGGCCGTCGGCCAAGGCCTCCACGGTCTGGGGCCGACCTCCGGGGGCGTCGTCGGTTGCGGCACGGATGAGCTTGAACAGCCGTTCGTCGATGCGGCCGCGGTATGGCGGGAGGTCCCGCGCCATGTCCAAGGGGTCGAAGGCCGTGAGCAGCGAGAACAGCACGGCGGCCGTGGAGAACACATCGGACACCACGGTGGCGCGCGTGGCGTCTGCACGCTGCTCCGGCGCCATGTAGCCGAGGCTTCCCATGCGGGTGCCGGGCTGGGTGAGCGTGCTCGCCGCCAGGCTGTCGTGGGCGATGCCGAAGTCGCACACCTTCACCACACCACGGGCCGCGAAGAGCACGTTGGAGGGCTTGATGTCGCGATGGACCACGCCGGACGCGTGCGCCGCGCCCACGGCCGAGCACACCTGCAGAGCCGTGCGGGTGGCCATGCGGGCTGGCATGGGTCCGTGCTCGTGGCTCCAGTCCCACGCGGTGCCGTGCTCGGCGAGCTCGACGGCCAGCCAGGGGCGCGACGCCATCTGGTCCCAGTCGAGCAGACGCACGATGCCCGGGTGATCGATGCGCTCCAACAGCTGCGCCTCGCGCACAAACCGAGCGACGGCCTTCTTGTGTCGTGACATCGCGGGACTCAAGAGCTTGATCGCGACATCGGGGCCACCTTCGGCGTCGGTGGCGCGGAAGACGTCGCCGAAGGTGCCCTGACCGATCTGCACGGTCAGCGCCCAACGGCCTTCGCCGACGTGGGAGGGGTGCTTCATGGGACCTCGGACACCCTCAGGGTGCCTCATGCGGGCCGGTTGCGCATGTGTTCCGCCACCTGGAGGAAGCTCTTGTACAGCTGCATGCGCTGGAGCTCCGGGAGCCCTGCATCGGCCAGCGCATCGTGCATGCAGGCCATCCACTGGTCGCGAGCGGCCTCGTCGATGGGGAAGGGGAGGTGCCGGGCGCGCAGGCGCGGGTGACCGCGACGCTGGTGGTAGAGCGGCGGCCCGCCCATCCAACCGCTGAGGAACTCGAAGAGCTTCTGCCGGCTCTCTCCGAGGTCGTCGGGATGCATGGCGCGGATCGGCGCACAGTCTTCCCGAGCGTCCATGGCGTCGTAGAAGCGGTCGACCAGGGCGCGTATGCCTCGTTCTCCGCCAAGTTGCTCGTAGACCGGCATCAGGTGGTGGTCCCGTGCGCGTGCCGCTCCGCCATCGTGCCTCCTCGACCCCGCTATCCCGCCGCTGAGCGACACCCGCGGTAGCGTGCGGTCGATGAGCTCCCGCGCCCTCGTCGTGCACGCCACCGATCTGCTCGTGAAGGGCTACGTCGCCGTGTCACCTGACCGGGGTCGAGGGGGCACGACCAACGGGCTCTGGGGCGTCACCCGGGTCGTGCGTGAGGCGATCAAGTTCAAGGATCCCGAGGTCGCCGTCGCGGTGCTCGGCGCCTTGCCCCGGGACGCCGCTCGCGGGTTGATCGACCAGGCGGAGCGGTTGCCCGACCTGCTCCGCGCTCACGGGGTGGTGGTCGTCGAGGCCCCCGAGCACACCATCGATGTGGTGGCTTCCTACGTGGTCGCGGCGCTGCAGGACGGGCGCGACGTGGTGGTGGCTGGCAGCGACAAGCGGCTCGCGCAGCTGGTGAGCCCGCGCGTGTGGTGGTTCGATGGCTACAAGCGCGTTCGGTACACGATCGATGCCGTGCAGAAGCGTTTCGGCGTGGCGCCGGACGAGGTGGCCGGTTGGCTGGCCCTCGTGGGCGACCGGGACAGCTGCCCGGGGGTGAAGGGCATCGGGGCGAAGGGCGCGGTGGATCTGATCGGCGCGCACGGGTCGGTGCGAGCGGCGCTCGAGGTGGCCGAGGCGTTGCCGGGCCGAACCGGTAAGGCCCTGCGAGCGAGCCTGGAGGAGGCTTGGCGACAGCTCGCACACGCGGTGCTCGACACGTCGGCCGTGTTGCCGAGACCCTGGGCCGAGCTGAGGTGGACCGCCCCGGACGTCGCCTCGCTCGACCGTCTCTATGCCGAGCTGGGATTCTTTCGCTGGTTGGCTTCGGCCACCCCGCCGCTGAGCTGGCGCGTAATGGAGCCAGCCGACCTGGTCGAGACCCTGACGCAGCTTCGGCGAGAGGTCTCGATCTACCCGGTGATCGGCGACCCCTCACCACCGAGGGGAACCCTCGTGGGCCTGGCGCTCTCAGCCGGGAAGGGGGAAGCCGTGTACGTGCCGCTGCAGGGTGGCGTGCCCGTGGCGCTGGTGGCGTGGCTCGAGGACGAGGCCGTGACCAAGGTGGGCCACGACACCAAGGTCGCACGGGTGGCTCTGGCCCGGAAGGGCGTGACGCTGCGCGGCGTGGTGGGGGACGCCTGCCTGGCCTCCCACCAGCTGGAACCGAGCGGGTTGGCTCCCCACGACCTCGGCCCGACCGCCCAGGCCGTGCTCCAGCGCGCCGTTCGTCACGCCGACGAGGTGCGCGGTCGCGGCGCGAAGAGGAAGGGGTTCGAAGATCTTCCCGACGACGTGGTCGGAGAATTTGCGTGTCACCTCGCCGAGACCAGCGGTGTGCTCTGGCGCCACCTCGCGCCGGACGTCAACCCCCGCCAGATGGACGAGGCCTTGGCGCTGTCGGAGACGCTCGTGCGCATGGAGCTTCGGGGCATGGCGGTGGACGTCGCCTCGCTGGAAGCCACGGCGGTCGACTGGGTGGCAGAGCGCGCCGGTCTCGAGACAACGATCTACGAACACGCGGGCAGGTCCTTCGGAATCGGCTCCACGAAACAGCTCGGCCACGTGTTGTTCGAGGAGCTGGGGCTGACGGTGATGGCCCGGACCAAGACCGGCTGGAGCACGAAGAACGCAGCGCTCGAACGCATCGTGCACGAGCACCCGATCGTCGCGCTGGTCCTGCGCTGGCGCCTGCTCAAGCGGCTGCAAGACACCTGGATCACCGCCCTGGTGGCTTGCGTGGATCCAGACGGACGGGTTCGCTCCACCTTCTCGCCCTCGCGTTCCTTCACGGGTCGTCTCGTGAACTTCGCGCCGGACCTGGGTCGGGTCCCCGGACGCACCCAGGACATGGCGCGGATTCGAGAGGGCTTCCGGGCGCCGCCCGGTCGTGTCATCCTGAGCGTGGACTACCACCAGCTCGGCCTCCACGTGCTCGCCCACCTCTCGCGGGATCCCGCCCTGATCGAGCCACTCGGACGAGGTGCCGACATGCATCGCGAGACCGCGTGCGCGCTCTTCGACCGCACGCCGGCCGAGGTCAGCTACGACGAGCGGCAGGTGGCCAAGGTGGTCAACTTCGCGACCTTTGCGGGTCAAGGGGCCAGCGCCCTCGCCCTCCAGCTGGGCGTCGAGATCGAGGAAGCGAAGCGCTTGATCGTGAAGTTCGACGCCCGCTACCACGTGACACGCGCCTACCAGGAAGGCGAGCTGCAGCTGGCCCGCACGCGCGGCTGGATCGAGACGCTCGCGGGCCGGCGCTGGCCGATCCACGACCTGGAGGCGCGGGATCCGATGACACGTCAATACGCCGAGCGCCTGGCCCGGCGCGCGACCCATGAGGCCAGCGTGGCCGATGTCGGTCGTGCCGCCCTCGTGCGTTCGGAAGCAGAACTCCTGGCGGCCGGTGTCGACGCCTTCCCGCTCGTGGTCGTGTTGGACGAGGTCCTGTTCGAGGTCGCCGAAGACGAGCTTCATCGGGCTGCCCAGGTGGCAGCGAGCGCGATGCGCGGTGTCTATGACCTCGTGGTGCCCCTGACGGTGGGCTGCAAGGCCGGGCCCAGCTGGGGCGAGCTGGAGGTGCTGACGTGATGTGGCTGATGCTGCTCGGCTGCCGCGACAAGGTGTTCTTTGACACCCCGATTCCGCCGGACCACCCCTGGGAGCGCGCCGACCCGAGCGATGCATGGCAGACGCGGTTCGACGCGGCCTGGGCCTACCACCGCGAGGTGGGTGGCTTGGCCATGCTGGCCGTGCAGGGCGAGGCGCTGGTGTACGAGCGCTACGCAGAGGGCGTGGAGGACTCGACCCCCTGGCCCTATTGGAGCGGCACGAAGACCTTCGCCTGCGCCATGGCCATGGCCGCTGTCGACCAGGGCTGGCTCGCGCTCGACGAGAAGGTGGGGGCCACCCTGGAGCTGGCACTCGAGCAACAAGCGATGACCGTCCGCCACCTGCTGCAGTTCACCAGCGGGGTGCAGAACGCGTACTGGAAGCTCAACGTGGACAGCTTGTACTCGGCGGAGACGCAGCGCGTCGACGACAAGTACGCGGTGGCTCTCTCCCAGCCGCAAGAGCACCCTCCAGGCGAGGTGTTCGACTATTCGCCCGTGCACCACCTGATCTTCGGGGCGCTCCTGGAGGCGAAGCTGAACGAGGACACCCTGGCCTGGTTCGAGCGCAGCGTGCTCACGCCGATCGGCTTCCGCTACGCGGGGTGGCAACGCGACCCGAGCGACAACCTGCTGATCCACCTGGGCGTGTGGAGCACGGCTGCGGAGTGGCTCCGCTTCGGGGTGCTGTTGCGCGACGACGGGGCCTGGGAGGGCGACCAGGTGCTGCCCGCGGGCACCCTGGCGGCGTGCGGGCAGGGGAGTGACGCCAACCCGGCGTACGGCCTGAGTGCGTGGCTCAACCAGGAGGTGCCTGACAGCGTCGAGATCGACCTCGGCGTGGAGCTCGAGGAGGACGGGCCGCTCTTGTACGCGGGTGGCTACACGGATCTGGTGGCGGCGGCCGGTGCGAGCGGGCAGCGGGCCTACATCGTGCCCTCCGAGGACCTCGTGGTCGTGATCCTGAGCGACAGCCGCGACTTCGCCGACCCTGTGTTCCTGAGCGAGCTGCTGCCGTGATGGAGGCGTCTTCGGGCCCGACTCCGTGTAGGGTCGACCGGTGGGTTTCCGTTACACGTCCCCGCCCCTGACGCAGTGATCGCCACCCACACCTTCGGGGCGCATCACTCCGGCTACGCGGTGCCTTGGTCGAGCTGGTCGGTGCACCGCGACTGGCACCATTACCGCTTCATGGAGGCCTTCGGCACCTTCGCTCTGATCGGCCGGCTGCTCGGCACGGACTCGGAGCTCCGGAGCCTCGGGGACTGGCAGGAGGTGAGCTGACCGGCAGCGCCCCGGAGCCCGGGTGGTAGCGTTGGGCGGAGGAGGTCTGGATGACACGCCAGCGGGCGGCCGTGGCCGTCTGGTCGGAGCTCGGTGACCGTCAACCCGCCCACGCCCTGGTGGCGGGGATCGATCTGGTGGTCTTGCGCTACGACGATCGGGTGAGCGTGCTCTATGGCCGCTGCCTGCACCGCGGCGCGCTGATGGCCGACGGCACCGTGAAGGGTGACGACCTCGTCTGCGGCGTGCACGGGTGGGACTTCCGCTACACCACGGGTGTCTCAGCGTACGACAACCACGAGGCGCTCCATCGCTTCGAGAGCTGGGTGGAGGACGGTCAGGTCTGGGTGGACGAGGCGGAGGTGGCCGCGTGGGGAGCGGCCCACCCGCAGCCCTTCGACCGCGAGGCCTACCAGGGCGTGTATGCCGACACGCACCCGGACCCCGCCGAGCCGCACAACCAGCACATTCGTGCACTGGCGGAGCAAGGGCCCGAGCGGATGGGCCACCACGGTCCGATGAGTGCGATGGGCGTGAGCCGCACCGAGCTGCCGAGCTGGGACGACCTGCAGGTGCTCACCGCGCAGCTGTCCCGGCGCCCGCTCATGGAGGACGTGGCCGTCGATACCCGGCTCGTGATCGGCCCGTCCGCGGCCCGGCCGCTCGTGTTGGAGATCCCCCTGTTCGTGAGCGACATGAGCTACGGCGCGCTCTCCGAGGAAGCCAAGGTCGCGCTCGCGACGGGTGCGGAGGCAGCGGGTACCGGCATCTGCTCGGGCGAGGGTGGGATGCTTCCCGAGGAACAGGCCGCCAACAGTCGCTACTTCTACGAGCTGGCGAGCGCGAAGTTCGGCTGGGACCTCGCGCACGCCGAGCGTGTGCAGGCCTTGCACTTCAAGGGTGGACAGGGCGCGAAGACCGGCACGGGCGGCCACCTGCCGGGCGAGAAGGTCGTGGGCAAGATCGCCGCGGTGCGTCACCTGAAGGCGGGCGAACCCGCCATCAGCCCGCCGGCCTTCCCGGACCTCGCATCGCCGCGCGACTTCCGCAAGGTGGCCGACGCCGTGCGGGAGCGCAGCGGCGGGATCCCGATCGGCTTCAAGCTGTCGGCCCAACACATCGAGGCGGATCTGGACTTCGCCCTGGCGGCGAGCGCCGACTACATCATCCTGGACGGCCGGGGGGGTGCGACCGGCGCGGCGCCCAACGTCTTCAAGCACAACATCTCGGTCCCTACGATGGCGGCACTCGCGCGGGCGCGACGGCACCTGGACCAGCTCGGGCGGGGCGAGGTGACGCTGATCATCACCGGCGGCCTGCGCACGGAGTCAGACTTCGTGAAGGCGCTGGCGCTGGGCGCCGACGGCGTGGCGATCTCGAACTCGGCGCTCCAGGCGATCGGTTGCCTCGGCATGAGGGCGTGTCACACCAACAACTGTCCGGTGGGCATCGCCACGCAGAAGGAGCACCTGCGTCAGCGCCTGGTGGTGGCGGCAGGTGCCCAGCGCTTGCGCAACTACCTGCTCGCGACGGTGCACCTGATGCAGGTGCTCGCACGTGCCTGCGGTCACGACGCCCTGAGCGGCTTCGGTGTGCACGATCTGACCACATGGAAGCGCGATGTCGCGTACCTCACGGGCGTGGGCTATGGCGGGGTGGTACCGCTCTGAGGTTGAAGTCGCGCATGGAAGGTGGTTGCCACTGTGGAGCCCTTCGCTACACGGTTCCTGATGTGTCGGGCTTCGCATTCCTGTGTCACTGCGATAGCTGTCGCAGGCTGGCGAGCGGTGCACGGCTGGCCGGCGTGTCGGTGCCCCAAGACACCCTCGAGGTGACGGGCGAGATGGTTCGCTACACCTACGCCGGCGGCAAGGCGCCGATCCATCTCCACTTCTGCGGGCTGTGCTCGACGCAGATCTACGCAGAGCCCACGGCCTATCCAGGCATCGCTGCGCTTCGGATCGGCACCCTGGACGACGACAGCGTCATCCAGAGCGTGAAGCGCGTGTACGCCCACCAGGCCTGTGCCTGGGAGCCGGAAGCCTGAGGTCAGCGGGGCGGTTCCTCGTCCGAAGCGGTGAACCTGCGCCACTCGTCGACGAGCCAGTCGGCCTGTTCCCACAGGACCCAGTGCGCGGCGTCGGGGTGCACGGCCCAGGCGCAGCGTGCGTCGACGAAGTCGCAGGAGCGCTCGGCGTTGACCGGGAGCATGTAGGTGTCCTGTCCACCCCACAGGGCCAGGACCGGGACCTGGATCCTCGGCGCGCTCGCGGCCTTGTCCCAGACCTCACGCCAGTCGCCGAAGTTCTCCCGGTAGTAGCGGAGCGGCGGGAGGGTCTCCTCTCGGGTGTCGAAGAGAGCGTGGTAGTGGTCGGCGTCGGCGTCGGAGAGCGCGGTGTTGTCGACCAGCTCGGGGTGGTACACCTCGGCCGCACGGTCCTCCGCATCGAGGCCTGCGAAGATGCGCGGGGTGATGCGCCACGTCATCAGGTTGGCGAAGCGCTTGTAGCGACGCTGGGCGGGGTCTTCGTCCCAGGTCTGCTTCAGTGCGCCGAGGTGGGGCACCGAGAGCACGGTGATCGTCTCGAAGCGCTCCGGGTACAGGCCGCCGGCCTCCCAGCTGATGATGGCGCCCCAGTCGTGGCCGATCAGGTGCACGCTGTCGAGCGCGAGCGCATCGAGCAGGGCCACGAGGTCGCCGGCGAGGGTAGGCAGGTCGTAGCCGTCGTCGGGCGCTGAGGTGCCGCCGTAGCCGCGGAGATCGGGGGCGTAGACGCGGTGGTCCTCCGCGAGCAGTGGGAGCACGTTGCGCCAGCCATGCGAGCTGTCCGGGAAGCCGTGGAGCAGCACCACGGGGATGCCATCTTCCGGACCCGCTACGAGCACGTGCACCTGTTCGAGCGTGGCGGTGCCGACGATCGAATGGGTCCACGGACCGGGTGGGGGCGATGCGTGGACAGCGGCGAGGAGGAGCAACATGGCCGCAGGGTACGTGATCACCGCGGCTTCCACCCCGCGCTGGTTACGGGAGGCGATGCCCAGCGACTCCAGGCCCTCCGACGCTGCGACCTACTACGCCGGCATGAGGGCCGCGTGGGCGCGCTACCCATCGACCGACGACCTCGAGTCCTATGAAGCATTCTTCGCCGAGATGGGCGGGGACCGCTCCATGGCGGAGCTCGTGCGCACGGTGATGGCCGAGGTGCCCGCTTCGCCGAAGCGTGTCCTGGAGTTCGGGTGCGACAACGGCATCCTGCTGACCCTCTTCCGTGCGCCCGGACGGTCCTTGTCGGGCGTGGACATCAACCCGCAGGCCATCGCGCGGGGGCGGGCGCTCTTCGCGGACCTCGACCTTCGCGTGAACGCCGGTGTAGCGATCCCTTCGAGGACGGTGCCTTCGACGTCGTGGTGGCGTCGGCGGTGCTGAAGCACATCCGTCCAGAGGACCGGTCCGGGCTCTACGACGAGTTCCGGCGCGTGGCCGACCACGTCTTCGCGATCTACGAGGACAGCACCGAGGTGGAGCAGTTCGGGCCGTTCACCTTCTACCGCGCCGACTTCGACCGCGAGCTCGGCGCGGTCTTCGAGCGTGTGCACACCGTGGCGTGCGGCGGCTACACCTTCGCGCTGTACCGGACGGGCTGAGCGTCAGCGCGCGGCCCTCCCCTCGCCGCTCCGAGCTCCTTCAGGGTGGCCTGTCGCAGGCCCGGGTCTGCGCGAGCACGGTGAACATCAGCGCCTCCCGCCACACACGCTGGGCGGCGTGGTCGGTGGGGTTCGCCCGACCGGCGGAGGCGGCGACGCCGGCGTGAGCGCATCGCCCCGTCAACGGGACGGCCTCGGCGCGGAGCTGCAGGGCCTCGTCGAAGCGCCTGGTGTCGCCCACGGCGTCGTGCAGCCGCCCGCGGACGGGGTTGAGCCGCCCGCGCAGTCCGGCTGGCTCCTGGCTCCTGCGGCGGCGACGTCGAGTCCAGCCGCTGCACAGCCCAGCGCAACGTTCTCCCGGTCGCGCTCTCCGACCCAGGTGGCGGGAGCGCTCACAAGTGCCTGCTCCCTGGCGACGAGGAAGCCGTCGAAACGCAGGGTCACGGTCGTCTTGAGGCGAGGTCAGAGGCGAAAAGGGCCGCCCACAGGTGTGAGCGGCCCTTCCGATGGTGGAGGCGGCGGGAGTCGAACCCTGGGCGCACCATCAACCCATAATGGGCTTGAGACGGTGGTTTTCGGCGTCTGATGGGGGTTTCGGCGAGCGTGGCCTCCGCCTGGGTGGTCCGGGGTGGTCCGGGATGCTCGGGGGTGTTGTGGGGTGGTCGGGGCGCGATGTGGGCACGAGGCCGCCGCGGCCTGGTGCGCTCGGCCCTCGTCGATCTCCACGCCAAGACGGGAGCCGCGCCAGGGCGATAGACCAGCAATGTTCGTGGCGTCGTGTCGGAGGTCGAGATGGACGAGATTCCCCAGGATTACCGAGGCTGGTGGCGCATCGTGCACACCGAGACCTGGGTGGACGACGGCCTGGACGACCTCGGCCCCGCGCTGTTGTCCCTGATCGGCAGCAGTGACCGGCTCCGGATGCACTGCCTCCTCGCGCATGTGAAAGCCTGGGGAACCAAGACTGGGGTGTCGTTCA
>Ga0114932_10000312_pt1 | contig 57759 bp, 54 predicted proteins | sample 2SBtaG_2_FD_87286 | JGI IMG/M metagenome (GOLD analysis project Ga0114932, IMG submission 87286) | Deep subsurface microbial communities from Kolumbo volcano to uncover new lineages of life (NeLLi) - 2SBTROV12_ACTIVE470 metaG | ecosystem: Environmental > Aquatic > Marine > Volcanic ...
ACAACGACGGACTGGATAAAATTGAGTTGGCAAAAACATACCAATTATTGGGAGGTAGTGTTGCTGCTGATTTAGCGCCGATGCCAAAATCGCATTTGGCCATTGTTCCTTCACAAGGGCATGTTACCCTAATGATGCAAACGAAAACTATATTAGGCTATCTGAATGATTTTTTAAAGTAAACATCACGTATTTAGTCGTTTTATATAAACCGTGCCTTTCTTCTCACCAGCTTTGCTAATCATCTGTTGCTGAACTAACAATTGCAGGTCTTTTTTAATGGTGTGAACGGAAAGATCGGGGAGCCCTTTTACAATATCATTCAACTTAACGGGTTGTTTTTCTTCAATGTATTGTATGATCTGTTGCTGTCTTTCATTTATGTAGTTACCCCGTTCTTTGTAAGAAGCATACTTAGCTTCCAGTTTCTCTATCAATATTTCAAGGCTACTTAAAAAAAACAGCATCCATTCACTGATAATTTCTTTATCAGTTCCCCTGAGTTGCTGATCGTGCATTAATACACGGTAGTATTCTTTTTTTCTTTCTTCAATGATATGTTCGAATGAGATGTATTGTGCAAATTCATATCCTGTTCTCAGTAATAATAATGTTGTCAGTAACCGCGACGTCCTTCCATTGCCATCCTGAAAAGGATGGATAGATAAGAATTCATACACGCATAGCCCAATAACCAATAGTGGATGAACAGACGATTGCTGTAAAGCTGTATTCACCCAATCAATCATTTCCTGCATTTCCTTTTGTGTCAGGTGGGGTGCAGTTGTATTGAATATGGTTCTTTGATTACCATCAGGGTAATTAGCAACAACGGAGTTGGGTAAATTCTTGTATGCGCCTTTATGTCTTTGGTCTTTGCTGCTATACTTTAATAGAATGGCGTGCATTTGCAGTATGTATGACTCTGATAATTCAATGCTGGATGCATTATCTAAAATAATGTCCAGGGCTTCATAATAACCGAATACTTCTTCTTCATCCCTGCTTTTAAATTCCGTGATCCTGATATTATTTACCAATTGTTGCACTTCTTCGTCTGTCAAAACAGCTCCTTCGATTCTCGTTGAGGAACCGATACTTTCAATGGTGGCAATTTTCCTTAGTTCCCGTAAATAACGATCGCTCTTGTTTTCAATGCTCCCCCATCGTCCTTTAAAAGCATCTATCTTGCCAATTAACTGGATGACTTTTTGCATATCCATGTTATTGAAATCCAGTTTTGAAATATGCATATATCCCTAATTTATCTTTATTTTATCTATAAAGATAGCTATTTCTGTCAAAATATCCTTATTTTACCCTTATTTTATCTATATATAAGTTTGCAATGTATTATATGCTGCTTATTGGCTAAGCCTTTTGTAGCTAATTTCACCAGTGTTTGCAATCATAGATTGAAACACTTTCCATTTCGCAAGATTACCAGCGACAAAAAAAGTCTTTGAGTTTTTAAAAAGAAGGCTTGTGCTCCCCAGTACCACACCTTCCGGTAAACCGACCGTAGCACCCACTGCGGCGCCTTGCCATGCCGTATAGCTCGGCGCCCCTATCCCTCTAATTACAAATGAAAATGCTGCTATAAAGGCGCTGGGGCATTTTACCGATTAAAATGAATTGCACAAATTGCACATTAATTGCACAAAAGGCGTATGTTGTCTAATTGTTTTGCAATTCAATAAAACTAAGAAGGTCGCTCCAGGGGGATGCAAACAATATAGCCAGCATAACCTTATTAATAAAAAATATGAATATTGAACAACTCAGAACCTATGCCTTGAGCAAGCCGGATGTGGAAGAAACCCTTCCATTCGGGCCAGACACATTGGTTTTTAAAGTGAAGGGAAAAATGTTCTTATTATGCGGTATGGATGAACAGCCCTTGCAGTTCAATGTCAAATGCGACCCCGATACAGCCATCGAATTGCGGGAACAATATCCCGATACCGTATTGCCCGGTTACCACATGAATAAAAAGCACTGGAATACGGTGATCGTAAATGGCGTACTATCATCCAAACAACTGAAGCAGTATATCGATGATTCGTATGAACTGGTGGCGGGCACGAAGAAAAAATAATATTGGGCACGTCATCCCGAGCAACGTCACCCTGAGCGAGCGAAGCGAGTCGAAGGGGCAGCCGAGGGATCTTCCTGAATGTTCAAGCAGGTCCTTCGGCTCGCTTCGCTCGCTCAGGATGACGGACAATTAAGTGTTTTCTTCTTTATAGTATTTGCACATTTCCTTCAATCCACACTCCCCGCATTTGGGATTGCGTGCGAGACAGGTATAGCGGCCATGTAGAATGAGCCAGTGGTGCGCTTTGTGTATGAGTTCCTTCGGTATGTATTTGATGAGTTCTTTTTCTACAGCCAACGGAGTGGAAGCTTTTTCACTCACCAGCGCCAGGCGTTTGCTTACACGGAATACATGTGTATCAACGGCCATATTGGGCTGGGCATCGATAACACTGGTGATCACATTCGCCGTCTTCCTCCCCACACCAGGAAGCTTTATCAATTCTTCTACTGTCATGGGCACTTCGCCGTTGAATTGCTCCATCAGCATCTGGGCCATTCCTATCAGGTGTTTGGTCTTGTTATTGGGATAGGAAATACTTTTGATCAGCGGGAACAGGTCATCGAATGCTGCTTTGGACATTTTTTGCGCTGTGGGGTATCGTTTGAAAATATCCGGGGTGGTCATGTTCACACGCTTATCGGTGCATTGGGCAGAGAGAATGACCGCTACCAGTAATTCAAAGGGATTGTCGTAGGTAAGCTCGGTTTCTGCAACCGGCATGTGCTTTTCAAAATAATCAATAACAAACTGGTATCGCTCTTTTTTGGTCATGCGCAGTAAAGGTAAGCGTTGGCAATTGATTTGAAACAGCTCCTAATGCTTACTCTTTGCATACTTCAATATGGCTTTTACCGATAACCGGGAGGGAGATTTGAGCTTTAGCTTATTCAACTGCCGGATGCTGCGTTGCAGCAGAGCCAGTTTTTCTTCCAGCTCTATATTGTGCGTTTCCAAAGCCTGATCAATTGCTGCTTTCAGCGACGGAGAACATTCTTTATAGAGGTACAATATCAGGTCCTCTTCCTTGATTTTTTTCATATTTAATAACAGCGATTGATACCGGTAGATACCACCCTTATTAAAACGGCTCGAGGAAAACAATATTGTAAGGAAAAGCGCAACGAAATAATGACCGGATTATTTTCCGGCGGTCAGGGAATCTTCAATAATATAGATATCCTCCCCGTCTTTTTTCATCAGGTAACGTTCCCGGGCCAGTTTTTCCAGGGCTGCCGGGTTATGCTGGATATCAGTGAGTTCTTTACGGGCCTTTTCTATTTCCTGCTGGTAATATTTTTTCTGGGTTTCCAGCTTTTTCAACTCACCCAGCTTTTCGCGCTGTTGGAAAAAATCGCGTTGGTCGAAAAAAAGCACCCACACCACAAAGAAGGCAGATACCAGGAGGTATTTGTTGGTGAGGAAGGAAGCGGCTTTTTTCATACCCTAAAATTAACAAGAAATATCTTAATTAAAATCGTCATCCTGAGCGACATTGATCGTCATCCCGAGCGCAGCCGAGGGATCTGCCCGGGCGTTCGAGCAGGTCCTTCGACTCGCTTCGCTCGCTCAGGATGACGTTCTTCGCTCGCTCAGGGTGACGTTGCTCGGGATGACGATCAAAAATTATTTCTTTCCGAACTTGATCTTGCCCTTGGGGTAGATCGCAGTCTCGCCCAGCATTTCCTCGATCCTGATCAGTTGGTTGTACTTAGCCATACGATCGGTACGGGAAGCAGAGCCGGTCTTGATTTGTCCGCAGTTCAGGGCCACTGCCAGGTCGGCAATAGTAGTATCTTCTGTTTCACCGCTCCTGTGACTCATGATGGTATTGTAACCATTGTGTTGTGCCAGGGTTACGGCGTTGATGGTTTCGGTTACAGTACCGATCTGGTTTACTTTTACCAGCAGGCCGTTGCCGATTTTTTTATCGATACCGGTCTGTAAACGCTCTACATTGGTTACGAACAGGTCATCGCCTACCAGCTGGCATTTGCTGCCAACGGTGTCGGTAAGGGCTTTCCAGCCATTCCAGTCGTCTTCTGCCATACCATCTTCAATAGATACAATGGGATATTGCTTCACCCATTTCTCCCAGAATTTCACCAGCTCATCGCTGCTGAGGGCTTTGCCGCTGCTCTTATGGAAAACGTATTTTTTCTTTTTAGCATCCCAGAGTTCGCTGTTGGCGGCATCCATGGCAATCACGATCTGTGAACCGGTTTTGTATCCGGCAGCAGTAATAGATTCCAGTACGGTTTCAATGGCTTCTTCATTGCTCTGGATATTGGGTGCAAAACCACCTTCGTCGCCCACATTGGTGCTGTATCCTTTTTTCTTCAGTACGCCTTTGAGGGTATGGAATATCTCTACACCCCAACGCAAACCTTCACTGAAAGAAGGAGCGCCTACGGGCATGATCATGAATTCCTGGAAATCAATTTTGTTATCGGCATGCGCACCACCGTTGAGGATGTTCATCATGGGGATGGGCAATGTTTTGGCATTGGTGCCACCGATATAACGATACAAAGGCAGGGCTGCTTCTTCGGCTGCCGCTTTGGCCACCGCCATGCTCACAGCGAGCAGGGCGTTCGCACCCAGCTTGCCTTTATTGGGAGTACCATCGAGCGCGATCATCGCAGCATCAATAGCAGCTTGTTCGGTAACATCAAAACCAACAATGGCTTCTGCAATAACATCGTTCACGTTGTTCACGGCTTTCAGCACACCTTTGCCGCCATATTTCTTTTTATCGTTATCGCGCAGTTCCACAGCTTCGTGAATACCGGTGCTGGCGCCGCTCGGAACGGCTGCACGGCCCAGGGCTCCGTCGTCGGTCACCACATCCACTTCCACCGTAGGATTACCGCGGCTGTCCAATATTTGTCTTGCATGTACTTCAATAATGTAACTCATGTTCGATTGCTTGTTAGGTTTATGATTTTTGAGGTTTACGCTACTTGAGGCCGCAATTTACGGATTTGCCTTGTTTTAGCGGGTCAAACTGCGGAATACGTCTTCCAGTTTTCCACCTTCCAGCAGGCTTTCCAGCCGGTCGTCGGCTACGATACGGCCTTTGTTGATGATGATCACCCGGTCGCAGATGGCTTCCACCTCTTGCAGGATATGCGAGGAGAACAGCACCGTTTTATCGCGCCCCTGCGCTTTGATCACCTGCCTGATCTCCACGATCTGGTTGGGGTCCAGTCCGCTGGTGGGCTCATCCAGTATCAGCACTTCCGGGCCGTGCACCAGCGCCGCGGCCAGTCCCACCCGCTGTTTGTATCCTTTCGACAACTGCCCGATCTTCTTATGGCTTTCTGCCTGCAGGCCGGTAAGCCCGATCACCCTTTCTGTTTCTCCCTTCACATTACTCACCCTGTGCACACCGGCAATAAATGCCAGGTACTCCTTCACATACATATCGTAATAGAGGGGATTGGCTTCCGGCAGGTAGCCGGTCTTGCGCTTTACTTCCAACGGATTTGTGCGTACATCAAACCCTTCAACGGCAGCAGTGCCGCCATCGGGCTGCAGGTAGCCGGTGATCATTTTCATGGTAGTGCTCTTGCCTGCGCCATTGGGACCCAGGAAGCCTACGATCTGTCCTTTTTTTGCGCTGAAAGAAATACCGTCTACCGCTTTCTGTTCGCCATACTGTTTACTCAGTTCTTTTACTTCAATCGACATGCACCAAAATTAATCGTTTGCATCGTATTCGCCCCTGAAAGCATAATAACCAAATATGACCAATCCTACCGCAATGGGCACAAAGACCAGCACAAACACGCTCCATTGAATAACAGTGCTGGTATCGGGCTTTTGCGCAATTTCTGCTGCAGCTGTTTTGATGAGGAAATAAATAGCGGCGGGTCCTAATAAGACCCAGATGATACCGGCGATACGCTTGAGTTGGTTCATGATCAGAATTTAAATGTAATCAATAGGTATTACAGCCATAATGGTTCGTTTTGCCAGCTAGGTTTTAATCCACCAATAACCCGCAAGGCGGTAGTAACTTATGTGTGATAAGCAATGTGCTGCATTGTGTTTATCGGAAATGATGAGGCCACGTTGTTGTAGTTGCTCAACCTGCCCTTTTATTGTAGACGCTGGTTTATTGTACATAAGTCGTAGTGGTTAGAATCTGGCGCATGAAAAAACCCTCAGAGTATACTGTTACAATGCAATGAGGGTGTAATTTAGATAGCCTTATAAAAGCAAAAGACTCACCCTGGGACGCTGATCTAACGGGTAGCGTGGTGAGTACTGTTGATACAAATGTAGTACAATTATTTATATTTTGCGTATCGGTGTCAGTGTTTCTTGTAGTATTATTATGTTTCTGTTGTATTCCCATTATTGCATTCTTATTGTTTCATAATTGATTTTCAATCTTTTGTACATATCAATAAAACAACTTGACACCCCATGTTTTCATCAAAATTTGAGCTGATCGGTAACTGACCTCACACCATTATTCGTTCAAAAAACACCTGTAGCATGATGATACTAATGCGCTTCTTTTAATTACTTACCTCCTTAGTCATCTTGTTGCTCAGATACAAAGAGCCGATTACCAGGCTGATCGTAGCCACAATCACAGGATACATAAGACCGGCAAGCTTATCAGACGCATAACTGGTTGCCAGTAAGGTGGCGATGAAAGGCGTGAGTCCGCCGAACACGCCATTACCAATATGATAAGGCAGCGACATGGAAGTATAACGGATGCGCGTAGGGAACAGTTCCACCAGGAAGGCCGCAATAGGGCCATACACCATCGTCACATACAATATCATGATGAATACCACAAATACCATTTTCCAGTAACTGCTGCTGTCCATCAGTTTGGCTGTTTTGATTTCAGGTTTTCGCGTTGTTTTGGCGGGGTCGCTGTACAATGTGTCTTTTGTAGTAGTGTTCAATACCGAACCATCGTCGTAATGTGTTTTGTTCACCACTGTGCGCAGGTAGTTGCCCGTATTGCCAATAGGGAGAAGGGTAGACTTTTTTTCGCCCATAGCTGCTACTTCTTTTCTGCTGCTGAGATCGGTGATGGTGAGCAGTTGCCTGAACAATGGTTTATATGTACATACAGCCAGCAGCATACCTATCAGCATGATCCATTTACGTCCGATCTTATCACTCCAGCTTCCGAAAACCACAAAGAAAGGTGTCGCAAACAGGATAGACCAGATGAGCAGGGTGCGCGACTGATCGAACTCTACCTTGCACACATTCTCGATGAAGGATTGTGCATAGAATTGCCCTGTGTACCATACAACGCCTTGTCCCATTGTAGCGCCAAACAAAGCCAGCAATACCATTTTGAGATTGGTCTTGTGACCAAAACTTTCTTTCAATGGATTCACTGCTGTTTTTCCTTCCTGCTTGAGCTGTGCGAACAACGGCGATTCTTTCATCTTCAACCGTATATAAACGGATACAATTACCAACAGGATGGAAACCAGGAAAGGAATACGCCATCCCCAACTGTTGAACTTGGCAATGGATCGTGCCTGGTCGTTATCGAGTGCATGACGTGTGAGCAGGATCACACCCAGTGAAACGAACAAACCCAGGGTAGCTGTGGTTTGTATCCAGGAAGTAAAATATCCCCGCCTGTGCGCAGGTGCATGCTCTGCTACATAAGTGGCAGCGCCGCCATATTCCCCACCGAGTGCGAGGCCTTGCAACAGTCGCAACAGCAAAACAATTACCGGCGCTGCAAAACCAATGGTTTCATAACCCGGCACCAGTCCGATGGCGAATGTAGATCCCCCCATTAAGATCAGGGTGAGCAGGAAAGTATATTTCCTTCCAATCAGATCGCCCAGGCGGCCGAATACCAGTGCTCCGAAAGGACGCACAATAAAACCGGCGGCAAAAGTGGCCAATGTAGACAACAATGCAGCGGTAGGATTGGTTTTAGGAAAGAACTGATCGGCGATCACGGTGGCAAGGCTGCCGAAAATATAAAAGTCGTACCATTCTATCAGGGTGCCGACAGACGACGCGGTGATCACGCGCCAGATACCTTTCGTTTGGTTCATAAATTTTGCAATCTGCGTTGAACTTACAGCAAAGCATTCATTTGTCAAAACCCCTGTTAAAGATATTTATCTGCCGGAGGTTGAAACAACTGCTTATGGATGCTGTTTTCAAGGAAATTTTATACTCCGGTTTGCCCGGAGCGAGTCTTTTTAGCTTTGATAGGAGAAAATAAAAAGTTTAGTTATAAGTAAACAATTGTATCTTAACACCAAATAATTATCGTTATGCTTCCAATGCAAAAATTGGCATGTACCCAGGAATTTTGGATGGAGACCATTCAAAATGATCTTGCCTATGCTGTTAAAAAATATATGGACGATCACCAGATCAATCAAACGGCATTGGCCAATGAATTAGGGGTATCCAAAGGGTACATCAGCCAGGTACTTAACGGGCATTTTAATTTTACCTTGCAGAAATTGATCGAGATATCCTTACATATTGGTGTGGCGCCCTGTCTTTCTTTTGTGCCTATGCCAGATTACATTAACGACAAGGTTAAATCTAAAACGAAACGAAAACGGCTTACAGTCATGGGCTAGGTGATGGTATTGCTTCTCATTACAGTAACAGATTGAATTTTGCTCAATTACGCAAACGATTGTTAGTTATTTCTTCATGGTTATATTTTTTAGAAGCGCTGTACACAGTGTATATTTATGCCCTTAAAAGCGCTGATTGTCATGTCATATCCCTACCAGATTAAGTCCTTCCATGAATACAAGAGTGAGTATGAAAAAAGCATAGAAGACCCCGCCGGTTTTTGGGGTTCTATTGCGGAACATTTTACCTGGCGCCGGAAATGGGATGAAGTGGTGAACTGGAATTTCAAAGAACCCAAAGTGGAGTGGTTCAAAGGCGCGAAGCTGAATATCACAGAAAACTGTCTCGACCGTTATCTTGAAACACGTGGCAACCAGCCTGCCATCATCTGGGAACCCAATGATCCCGAAGAACATCATCGCATACTCACTTATAGAAAACTGCACGAAAAGGTTTGCCAGTTTGCACATGTACTGAAGAACAACGGCGTTAAAAAAGGCGACCGTGTTTGTATTTACATGGGTATGATTCCTGAACTGGCAATCGCTGTGCTGGCCACGGCCCGCATCGGCGCGATCCATTCGGTAATATTCGGAGGTTTTTCTGCGCAAAGCATTGCCGACAGGCTCGAAGATGCGCAGGCCGAATACATTGTTACCTGTGATGGCGCTTACCGCGGCGCAAAAGATATTCCATTGAAGAGTGTGATCGACGATGCGTTGATCGGTAACAAGACCGTTAAGAAAGTGATCGTATGCACCCGTACCCGCACACCCGTTTCCATGCTCAAGGGGCGCGATCTCTGGTGGGAAGAAGAAATGAAGCAGGTGGAAGAAAAAGGACTCAATTATATTGAAGCGGAAGAGATGGATGCAGAAGATCCGCTCTTCATATTATATACTTCCGGTTCTACCGGCAAACCCAAAGGTGTAGTACACAGTTGTGCAGGCTATATGCTCTTCACCAATTACACATTTGTGAACGTGTTCCAGTACCAGACCGGACAGATTCACTTCTGCACAGCTGATATCGGTTGGATCACAGGGCACAGTTATATTGTATACGGTCCTTTGAGTGCCGGCGCCACTTCTCTCATGTTTGAAGGCGTGCCCACCTGGCCCGACGCCGGCAGGTTCTGGGATATTGTAGACAAGTACAAAGTGAACATTCTCTATACTGCGCCCACCGCTATCCGCAGCCTCATGGGTTTTGGTTTAGGTCCTTTGCAGAATAAAGACCTTTCCTCTTTAAAAGTATTGGGCACCGTAGGCGAACCCATCAACGAAGAAGCCTGGCATTGGTACGATGAACATGTGGGCAAAAAGAAATGTCCCATTGTAGATACCTGGTGGCAGACAGAAACTGGCGGTATATTGATCTCCAATTTAGCAGGCATCACACCCGCGAAACCCAGTTGGGCCACGCTTCCTTTACCCGGTGTACAACCTATGCTGGTAGATGAAAAAGGAAATGAAATAACCGAAGCCGTGGATGGCATTACCAGTGGCAATCTTTGTATCAAAGCGCCCTGGCCATCCATCATACGCACTACTTACGGTGATCATGAACGTTGCCGCGTGAATTATTTCGCTACTTATGAGAACCTGTACTTTACGGGTGATGGTGCATTGAAAGACTCCGAAGGTTTTTACCGCATCACCGGCCGCGTAGACGATGTGTTGAATGTGAGCGGTCACCGCATTGGTACAGCTGAAGTGGAGAATGCCATTAATATGCATGCGGGTGTGGTGGAAAGTGCGGTAGTAGGTTATCCGCACGATATCAAGGGACAGGGCATTTATGCTTATGTGATTTACAACGGCACGCATATGGACGACCAATCACTCACGCGCAAGGATATTTTGCAAACCGTTACACGCGTGATCGGCCCCATTGCCAAACCCGATAAAATACAGTTTGTAAGCGGCCTGCCTAAAACCCGCAGCGGTAAGATCATGCGCCGCATCCTTCGCAAGATCGCCGAAGGAGAAGTGCAAAGTTTGGGCGATACCTCTACATTACTTGACCCGGGAGTGGTAGATGAGATCAGGGATGGAAGATTATAGATTATGCATCATATAATCCAGCGCATAGCGTACAAAATCATTCAATGACATATTACGTTGAGCGGCGTTAAGAGCAGCTTCCCGGTGCAATTCAGATGAAATACGAACATTAAAGCTCCCCTTGTACGTTTTCTCAGGATCTTTACCTAATGCAGCACAAGCTGCCAGGTAATCATCCACAGCTTCCCGAAAAGCTTTTTTAAGGCTTACAACCGTTGCTCCTTCAAAGCTAACCACATCATTGATACCAATAATCTTCCCAAAAAAAACTTCATCTTCAGCACTGAAGTGAACGGTTGCATAATACGACTTATATTCTAAGATATCATTCATCTTTCAATTTCCTTGTTTCTTTAAGCAAAGCGATGATCTCTTTTACCTGATATTGTTTCAAAACATTTCCCGGATGTGGTTTGTGAAGACTAATAATATGTTTACTATCATCTACAAACTTTCTCCTGGATCCACCCGTTTTACTATGTTTCAATTCTTTGTAACCAAAATGAGTCAGTAACTTAACCAACTCGTTCCAGCTAAAATCATTGGGTTTTGATAACAATCTCTCAATCAGCTTGTCATTTTTTGCCATACTAAAACCTTAAAATGTTTCATATTCGATTGATGGCCCTTTCACGACAGCTAGATTGCAACTAAATATTAGTTGCAATCTAGCTCATACAATTGAATTCACCAAATTTGATCACTACTCTTCAGACATTTCATCCTGAAATTGCCAGCGATAGTGAAATCACAGCGTACAAATTAAGGCCTCATGTTTAATGATACATTAAGTGTAACTACCCTATTTTGTATTGACCCCCTGACACCAGGGTAAATGGTACGGATTTACTGCAAAAATGTGAACCACCGCCTATCAGAGCGGAAAAATATTATAATAATTATGTGTTTTAACGGAAAAATATTATTATATTTGGGTGTTCAAACGGAAAATTATGATACCCCGCATTCTGGAAGAAAAAATCAAATCGCGCCTGTTCAAAGGAAAGGCTGTACTGGTATTGGGTCCCCGTCAGAGCGGAAAATCCACACTCGTTTCCACGATACTGCAGGGGCAGGAATATCTTTCTCTAAATGGAGACGAGGCCGCTGTAAGGGAAGCACTCTCAAATACCAGTGTCGTTGAGCTGGAACGGATCATCGGCAGGCATAAACTGGTTCTGATCGATGAAGCGCAGCGGATACCGGATATCGGGCTCACTTTAAAGCTGATTACAGATCAACTAAAGGATGTTCAGGTGATAGCAACAGGGTCCTCTGCATTTGAACTTTCTGCCCGCGTCAACGAACCACTCACCGGGCGTAAATATGAATATAAACTGTATCCACTCAGTTATGGTGAAATGGTAGGTTATCATGGCTACCTGAAGGAAAAACAACTCCTGGAAACAAGATTGATCTATGGCTATTACCCGGAAATTGTTACCCACCCTGGCGAGGAAAAGGAATTGCTGAAGCTGCTGGCAGAAAGTTATCTCTATAAAGATCTGCTTTCACTTGAACAGATTCAAAAACCAGCGCTGCTTGAAAAACTGCTGCGTGCACTTGCTTTGCAAATAGGAAGTGAGGTAAGTTATCATGAACTCGCTCAACTTACCGGTGCCAATAAACAGACCGTCGAAAAATACATAGATCTGCTTGAAAAAGCTTTTGTCATTATCGTGCTTCCCGCTTACAGCGGCAATATCCGCAATGAGATCAAAAAAGGTAAGAAGATTTATTTCCTGGATTGCGGGATACGCAATGCAGTGATCCGCAATTTTCAACCGCTTTCCGCAAGAACTGATACCGGCGCTCTCTGGGAAAATTTTGTGATCGTGGAAAGAATCAAATTCCTGTATCAATCAGGCATAGATGCCAAACAATATTTCTGGAGAACGACACAGCAGCAGGAGATTGATCTGATTGAAGAGCATGAAGCCGGTGTATTACACGCTTTTGAATGTAAGTGGAGCGCTGCATCGAAAGCAAGATTCCCGTCAACCTTCACAGATCAGTATCACCCGGTTTCTAAACAGGTTATCACCCCGGAAAATGTAAAGGATTTTTTGATGTGAATTTGCTGTACTCTTTCTCTGCCAGTTTCATTGCTACATCGTGGCTTACTTTTCCGGCACCTTTGAGTATGTTGTATTCGTTGAATTGAAGGAAAGCATCTAACCGTGTAACCCAAAAGGTTTCGTCATTAAAAATCACTTCTATTTTCACATCACCAGTAGGGGTGTTGTAAAAAATAATGTCGCTATGTTGGGGGGTGTCTGCCATGTTTAAAATGTAATTTTCGCTTAATCCAATATGTCTTTAAAATTCCAAATACTATTGTCAATGGTAGTGTCGGCTCCCCTGATTTTCAGTGACACTTTTTCGTATCTTTGAGAAGTGGCAAAACAGACCAGATATTACTTGGGAATCGAGATTGACAAGCTAACAAACAGCATAGTCAATACTATCTCTGGCGACAGTTTCCCAACTGACGTCCATCCTGTAAAAAAAGCGGACTTAAAAAATGTGACCAGGAAAAATGGGTGGCTTTTTAACTGGGCAAGTGAGTGTAAGCTTACAGACCGACATGTTTTCAAACTGACAATCAGGAACAATCCTGAAATTATCCAAGGACTTTTAAGTATAAGCGATTACACCGACCACTATTATTTACACCTTATTGAAAGTGCGCCATTCAACTTAGGTAAAAACAAATTGTATGAAGGTGTACCGGGTAACCTGTTTGCTTTCACTTGTAAAATTTCGTGGGATAAAGGATATCAAGGCTTCGTTTCTTTCACTTCCAAGACCAAATTGATTGAGCATTATGAAAGAACTTTAGGAGCAGCACATGTTGGCGGACACAAAATGGTGATCTTCCCAAAAGAGGCACTTGCACTAATTAAAAAATATTTTCCAAATTAAATTATCAATACAATGGGACACATAAAAGAACCGGCAGGAATTGACTTCGTAGTTGACCCAACGCCGTTGACAAAAGAAGATAGGAAAAAAATTAGCGAGATAATTGCTTATTATAAAGCAACAGGGCGGAAAATGCCATTGCAAAAACCAACACAAAAGCCTCGCTCTGTAAATGCAAGAAAGAAAAGGGTATTGGTATGATATACAGTTCCCTTACTTGTAAACCATTGTGCAATTATTACGCAATTCCCCTCAAACTTATTATTAAACAAGATTCCCAAAATAATTTAGATTCTAGACTATAAATACGTAGGGTAATTTTCTCAATCCCATCTTCTCTTTATTTGGATATGTCGAGTAGCTAAGGGGAGTTGCACCCCAAAGCCCTCACAGAACCGTGCTTAAAACTCTCGCTTTACACGGCTCTTCCAGATTAAGCATTATCCAATCACTTTTACGGCTTCAACAATTGCCAATGAACAAATAGTCGTGGTTGTGTTTTATAGATTCCCTGCAACCAGCGATAAGCCCGCTTTTTACTAAAGAGCCTACTTTTCATAACCCATCTCATCAATCGGTTATTCATCCACCACCATAACCCTGTTGTTGTCCACTTATTCCATTTACAATAATATTCTATCCATCCCCGTAATTTCGGGTTTAGCAGAACAGCCATCCTTTGTATTGGAATTTTCTTTCGTTTAAACTGCATGTTCCTGACACTTTCTTTTACACTTTTCTTTGCTACGCTGGACATGCAAGGTGTAAATGCTAATTCACCTCCTTGTGCATGATTTATCCAGCGGGGTCTGAATGTGTAACCAAGAAAATCAAAGCTGGTTTGATCGTGTCTTTCACGGTGCTGACCTTTGGGGCAATACACAATTTGTGTTTTGCTCGCATTAAGTTCCAGCTTACATTCAGTAAGCCTTTGAGAGATTCTTTGTTTAAGGAATTCAGCTTGCTTTATACTTACACAGTGTATAATAATGTCATCGCAGTATCTTTCAAACTTGATGTAAGGAAAATTCTTTTCCATCCATTTGTCAAAAGTGAAGTGCGGAAAGATATTAGATAACAATGGACTTATTACACCTCCTTGCGGAGTGCCTTTGTCCCGACTTTCTGCGCCGGTATCTTTCATAACCCCAGCTTTTAACCACCGTTCTACATACAGCAAGACCCATTTTTCCTGTGTGTATTACTTAACAGCTTTCATCATTAATTCATGGTCAATGTTGTCAAAGAAGCCTTTGATATCCAGATCAATTACCCAGCCTAAATGTTTACACCATTTATGGGCTTGCGCCAATGCCTGGTGTGCATTCCTTCCTTTGCGGTAACCAAAGCTGTTTGGATGAAAACTTCCATCAATCATAGGTTCGAGGTAACTTTTGACCACTTGCTGTGCAACACGATCTTCTACCGTTGGTATTCCCAAACTTCTAAAGCCGCCGGATTTCTTGGGAATTTTCACCTCTTTAATTAAAGAAGGCAAATAACTTCCTGAAGTCATTCGGTTCCAGAGCTTGTATAGATTGCCCGGTAAATTTTCAGCATAATCACTTACGCTTTCGCCGTCAATGCCAGCGCTTCCCCCATTGTCTCTTACATGCTTGTAAGCATCCAACACCATTCTTTTCGTGATTGGATGTGTCTTTGTTTCATAATAATCAATCATCCCTTTTACAGTTGTCTTTTACAATGAAACTAATCTGGTTCAGCCCTTCGCTCCTGTCTGCTTTCACAGACTGTCACCGCTACTACGACTGAATCCGTCCCTGCATTATCTTTCGGTATTCGCCTTGTAGGTTCTCTACTTGTGCTTCCCCTTAGCACGATAATGCAAGTTCCCTTGTTCCGTTAAATCGCCTGACACGGAGTCCTGCTACCTATGCACCGCCTGCCACTCAGCCAACCTCAGTTTACTATCGCTAAGTTTTGTCTGTATGAGAATGTGAACTCTTACATTTTGACAGGGTTTACTTCACATATCGATGTTTTAAGAGAGTAGTTCACTTGCGTTCAACTCTCCGTGTCATACCTGACAACTATCATGTTGCCTTTTCCCCAGTCGCTCAGTACCATCGCCTTTCGTTGAAAGCACCACTGGGTGGTTTGTAGGGTCTGTCTGCCAGCCCCTACGATGGGCCATACCACCATCGTTTTAACAGCATGCAACTTTCCGTTGCTTCAAGGCGCACCACAAATTGTGACTTTAAAATTGCCAACTCTAGCTCGGTAAGTTGGAGCATAAAATCTTCAGGAATCGATTCTATGAAGTGGGAGGTAAAACTATAAGTTTAAGTTAAAACACTTCTTCCCGCAACAGGTAGCCGCTAACCGATCCTTTTGTAAATAAGTAGTTCAACAGCACAAGTACCTTCTCGCGAAGCATTCGATTAGTTTTGATTTTGGTCCGGTTCAAGTACACAAAACGACGGGCAATATGATTGAGGTAATAAATGGTATTGGGATGTACGTCTACCTTAGACAAACTTTTATTACTGGAAAGCATATCGCAGATCCAGTGCAGGCCTTCATTCAGATAAGGCGTGCCCACTTCATTCAAGAATTTGGAGATTGAATACAATACTTCAGGATGATGCCCGATATCATCGCATACTTTTTTAAAGAAAGCGCTATTCGCCGGTTTTAATGTATGCCATTCACGGGCAGTATCTTTCCAGTAAGGCCAGGCCAACAGATAATTATGAATAAGGGAATCACGGTGACAGACGTCTTTCTGAACAGCCTGGCGTAAGCTGGGATAGATGTCATTCCAAATTTTCCAGAACTGTTCATAATGCTCCAGCCGATCCTCCTCGGATATTACTTCTGAAATAAACCTTGCCATCTGCTCACTCGGAATAAACGGGTTCACAAAAGAATGCAACCATGCGTCTATCGCCTCAGAATTGCGGTGCAACAAGAACCGGGCGTATTTGCGAAGGAATCGATTTTGCAACCGGTAGTCCATTTTCTCTTCATCTTTATGGCCCCTGCGTATTAACAGGTCTTTACTGAATCGCTCCAGCATTTTCTTTATAAAATCCAAGTGGATAGGGTCGGTGGTATCATCAGGGATCGATTGAAAAACCATATCAACCACCTGTATATCCAGTCGCTCGAACTTTATTTGTTTAAAACAAACCTTAGTCGGTCGTACATTCTCAAAACGATTTTGATTAGATTTAGCTTTAAAGAATTTCTGTATTGCCTGGAGCCGGGACATTTTCTTCAAATGTAATTTACGGTAATCTGTAGCCTTGTCCAGTAGCGGCTTGATCGCGAGGTACGCTAACAATATTTCATTAGCCTCCCGCGGTTGCACTAAACATAGCTTGAAGCGGATCGCTTCGGCTGCATAATCACACACCCGTTTGTATTCTCCGATGGAATGCGCATCAAAAAGAATAAACAGTAAAAGAAAATTAAAATCCTTTTTTTCTCTTGGAAATAAGGCATACAGGTACGGCAGCGTACTGACAGCCACTTCTACACCATCGCTGATCTGGTAATTGTATCCTTCCAGCAAAGGAAGCGATGCGAATTGAAGGATGATTTCTTTACAGAAGCCGAGCTCCCTCTTCGAAAGAAGTTTGCTGTACTCCTTTATCAACACAGCGCAGGCAAATGCCGGAATGGATTCATCAGAGAAAGGCAACGGTCTGCTACCTTTATTCAGTTCTTCGATGAGTTGCCGGGTTTCTTGTAAAACGGCGGCTGGATTTCCTTCGTATTGCGGGTATTCCTTAGTAGCATGACGGTGATCGAATTTATTCATTGACCACATCTTAAGCGCTGTATATTTATAGTGCTCTTCAAATTGCTGAGTGCCCTGCTGGCTGAATTGCTTTAGGTCCGGCGCTAGCTCGGGGTTAAAATGTATGAGCGTACCGCTACTCGTTGGTTCAGTGGTCGGCGACATTTTCCGGCTGTCAATACGGGCAAGAAATAATCGAAGTACTTTGTTTTTTTCTGTTTCCGTATCTTCTCCCTCGATGGAAGCATACATTTCATCTATGATGCGAAGTATGGCATCGCGCCGATCTTGGGCTACCGTTTCGCTTACTTCGCCCGTCCGGAAAAATTGCGATTCTAGTGCAAGACCTTCCAGTGTTTTTTTCCGGTGTGGCTCCTTACAGGTAGCAAGGCGTTCTTTATCAAACTGTCTGTCGCTGGCACCCATGCCGACCCCGATAGAATAAATACTCTCCGCCTCACTCTCCCGTGTTAAACGAATATTGTCATACAGCAAGAAAGAATAACTCCGGAACAAGACAAGCGCAACTTCAAACAATTTATTGGGATGTGCTAATACTACACTGGTGACAACTGCTGAAATGGAAGCAGAGTTGCTGTGCCGCAGCAGATGCTTAAGCCACTTGCCGAGATTTTTCCCGTCTGTATTCTTCCCTATTTCCATAAGTTTCTTCTCCAGGGCCATGTGAATGGATTGAAGAAGATACGGTGTAACCGGCGAACCTGAGCCACGGTACATGCACCACAGGCTGATACTGATATGTTGCTTGACCCGAACATCGTCAACTTGGACTTCCACTTCTTCAACAGTATTTCCGTATTCCGATTTCGCATAAGCAGAGATTGCCCTATTCGTAAAATCGAGGATGAATTGTATGGTTTGCGGAAACGCGACCTGGAGCAGGTAATAAACGGGGGTCTGTAAAGCACTGGCTGGATAATAATCACGATGAACATGCTCACGGATAGCATAATACTTCTCAACACCAAGGCTGCTGCTGTAAGGATGGCGTTCTTTTTCTACCTGATGCCAAGCCTGATCGGCAAGACGCAACGTAAGTTCCGGTAGTGTAATGATGAACTGAATGCTTTGGTTATTGTCTCCCAGGATCGCATCGCGCAGGCTGTCAAAGGAATCCCTGCGATTGAACTTTCCCGTGACTAATTCTTCCACGATTGTTGTCAACTCTTGCTTCAGCTCACTTGCAGTGCCAAGCACAACTTCCAATAATTGCTTTTCATTTTCCGATCCATAGTGTACCGAATCTTTCAATTCTGCTTCTTTATAAAAATGCAGAGCGAATAAGCCTGCAAGCCTGGTAGCAGGGCCGGTTGGGTTTTCGATAGCCCACTCTTTCAGCATCGGCACAATAATTGTCAAATCTTCGCGATCAAATTGCTTGATGTGTTGATGCAAGAACGAAATGACAGCTTCCCATCCTTTTCCCTTAGGTTTTGTAAATACGATGGCCGGGTTCAAATTTTCATTTTGCACACGCATCAGCAGTTGCAACTTCTCGTCTACTTCTTTGCATGCCGTGCGCAATAAAAAGATGATGAGCTTCAAGTATTTTTTTCCATTCTCGAAAAGCTTCGCTTCAAATTGCTGAAAAAACCAGTTGCAGTGATCAGAAAGCAGAATGCTGACCAAGAGTTCATCTTTCCAGAAATCCGGGATATCCTTGTTGACAAATGCGTTTTCAATAAATGCGCGAAGATGCGGGTCTTCTTGTAATAATTTAGCCGATAGCCACGAGCGAAACGCTCTGCGCATAGGTAATGCCGGCCCTAGCTTGCTGAAAAATTCTGCACAATTGATGAAATTCGCAAACTCTTTTTCAATCAGCTTTTCCAACGCCCATTCCTCATATATATCATGGGTAATAAAATGACCGCCCTGGGCATCTTCATATTTAATGATCTCATCTCGTTCCAGCAATGCCAGTACTGCAGCGTTGCAAGGCAGGTCAGGAAGGAAAAAATTTCCGGTATCGCAACGTAGCCTTGCGATCTGGAGAAAGCATTTTTCGCGTTCCAGGTGAATATTGTTTTTCTTAACCTTGGATTGCTGGATACGCTTTTGCCAGAGCATATCCCGAAATTTAGCATAATCTACTTCGTCTTGAGTGACCGTATACTGACCAAGGTACTCCCGTAAATAAAACAAATTCCTGATCAGCGATCGAAGTTTGGCATCTTTGGGCAGCTTGAACTGATAACGGGTGGCTAGGTCTTCCAGTTCAGGGGTCGAAAGGTTTTCCAACGCAATGGTATAAAATGATAACCGGTAAATTTCCAGCATTTGAAAACGCAAATCATCCAGATAACTGTTGCGGGTGGTGAAAATGACTTTCCAGTCATTAGCGATCAACGCAGAGATGAACTCTATAAAAACCTCTTGGTTCTCAAGGTCCGCCAGTTTTTCAGCCGAGTCAAAGAAAAAGGTTCGACCAGCCTCTTCTTTATGCGCATCAATAAAATCGGCTAACCCGAATTGCCCGAAATCGTGAAGTATGTCGGCAACACTGGTCCGGTTGAACTCGGCAGCTTTCAATACATATAGTGGGTTTGATGCGGACCATATTTCTTTTATCAGTGCAGTTTTACCGCTACCGCCGTCACCTGACAGTATAATCACTTGTGATGGTACGTTCGTAAGTTCAGTTGCAAGCGAGCTACGATCAATTTTTATCTGCTTGCCCGCGAACTGAATATCGTTGTGAATTGGAAACAGGATTGTTTCGGAATGTCTGGTTAATGCTTCCAGGAAATCGACAATACCTTTTGTTGTTTCAAAGTACTGGTTGAATAAATATCTATTCTCCGGAACAGACAATTGTTTTTCAAAATGGCTATTGACTCTCCATTCGATCTTCACCTTTAGTTGGCCGGCTGCTTTTTCAATCGCGACCAGGTAGATGGGTTTCTTTTTATTCTTGCCGCTACTTTCAGAAAGCTCCTGGTTCGTATAAATTAGGATATTGTCAAGCTCTGGGTTTTTTAATTTCGCTTTTTGAAGAGAATCAATGATATCATCTTTATTTGCCGACAGCTTTGTGTCGTAAAACTTCGCCTGGAAACCCGTCTGCTGTCCGTCGTAATCGATCGGCTCCGTTTCGATCCCGGTTTGATTCTTAAAACGGAAGATTCCTTTCTTAATACCATGTTCATAGCAGAACAGCATATAAGACAGTGATTCGAACGCTGATTGTTCGCGCTGGTGAAATTTCGCTTTGAATATGTTCCAGTTCAGTGTAGTCATTTGAATAAGTCTTCCATCTTTACTTCCGATACTATGCTCAATCTTTTATTACCAGACACCAATGACTATCAGTGATAGGTAACAACCACTCCATTGGGAAATATCGGTATAATTCCTCCCATTCCCTTTCCGGGGATATAAATGCATTAGAATACATTATCTAAAAAATAAATGAAAAAAAGAGAAAACATTTGCAAAAAGTAGCGATTTCCACTACCGTTTGCAAAAAATTACTCACTTGGAGGATGCAAGTCAATTACACTGGAATCTCCATCCGGGAATTCAAAATCTGCATATTGAAAGTTCCCTTCCACTTTAGTGCCATCATTTGAAACAATTAATCCTTTATAAACGCGGTAATCAATGAGCTGGGAAATGTTAAAATCATCCCCCAATTTTTATACTCGATTGATAATCAACTATATATTCTTTTGTAATAAACTCACAAAGCAGTAACTTTGCTTCCGTCATCATTTTTTCACTTATAAGTGAATTTTTTCTAAATTGCATACCATTCGAATTGTGAAGTCCAAACTTAGGTGGTTAGAAATGTACTCTGGAAAGATGGCATCACTTTATACAGTGATGTTTGAGTTGGCTGAGGGAGAGATAACTACAAAGCTGGATCAGTTCTTTCAAAAATACCGGGACCGCTATCCAGAAGAACTCATGGATATCGTTCGTAGGCTCAATTCGCTTGGGAAAGAGACTGGCTGTACTGAGAACTTTTTCAAGCTGGACGAGGGCCTGAATCCCGATGATATGGTATGTGCCTTATATGATGTACCGGAGATTAACTTACGCTTGTACTGTATTCGGCTGGATGATCAATTGACCATACTGGGAGACGGTGGACCCAAGGCAACAAGGACCTGGCAGGAAGATGCTAACCTGAAAAAAGAGGTTCATGCAATGATGGATGTATCAATGGTGCTTCGCACCAAACTTAAGAACGGCACTATCAAACGATCCGCTAATGGATTAAGGCTCGATGGTGATCTCTGGATCACCAAGACTTAAAGTCAAAGGCAAAAAAGATACAAAAAAAGACTATGACAGAAAAGATCATTCATACTGAGGATAATTGGGGAGACGATTACTTCAGCCCGATCTTTGGTGATTTGCAGTCAAAAATTTCTGCTGAACAACAAGAGGAGACAAATTATAAAATGAAGCTAGCGGCCAAGATCTACCAGGCCATGAAAGCGCGGGGGATGAACCAAACGCAGTTCGCTGTTGCTATGGGTGAAAGACAAGTTTCACTGATCTCTCGATGGTTGAGTGGTACCCACAATTTTACAATCGGTACGCTCATTGCTGTTCAACGCGTGTTGGATATTACACTGCTGGATGTGGAAACAACAAAATCTCAGCCCGTTGTGCAGATCAAATTAAGTGTGTCTTCCCCCATTTCCGAATGGACACGATTCAATCTCGATCAATACATCAGTGATATGGGGGGAATGGCCATTACGGAAAAAACCATAGCCCAAACTGTTGAAGGATAAATCTCATGGAAGACATTACGCAATCATACAGAGTAATAGCAGCAGAGGTTACTGGCTTTGACCTCTTTCCAAAAGTCAGTCTGTTTGAACATGGGCATGTACTAGATTATGAAATAGAGCAAGAACAAAAGCTCGATTTCGATCGAAAGCTCATGATGTATACAACCTCTGTTAGTGTTATCAACAAAACTAACAATGAAAATCTGCTGTATTTTAAAACGACATGCCTTTTTGAACTGAAGGTTTTTGAACAGCATATAACCATCCTCCCAGAAAGGACTTTTCAGATCACTCCCGGTGTTAGAGATTCCATGAGTAAGATTGCTGTAGGTATTACCCGTGGACTCATGTGCGCGCGATTGGAAGGCACGTATATCGCTAATGCAATGCTTCCGCTCTTGCCATTTGAGTATTAATGTTGATAGTCTCTTCTGGTTGAAAAGATGAATAGCACATTGCAAAAAAACATTGCAGCTTATATACAGTTTACTGCGTTTTTCTGAATTGATCTTTTGTAATCAATTCAAACGCTATCTTCTGCAATTGGGGGTTGCAGATCAACTATTTTCTTCCGAACTTCTTCTACCAGTTCGTTCAATGTCAACATCCCATAAGAAAATGTGTAGATACTCACTCATTGGAGATTCCGGTGTAATTGATAGATACATCATTGCTTTTTCGATACGCGTATCCAATCTTCGGCAGCTTCCAGTATTTGTAATTCAAATTTTTGGTGTCAAAACCAAACTCAGCAAATACGCCTAATAGTCGAATCTTATTTGAGTTAAGTTCTTTTAGAAAAACAGGTGAACCGGAAAACCCTTTTAAAGTTGTGGCAATGTTGAGATTTTTGTTCACTACAATGTAATTCGATGAATCAACTGTTTGTTGGGTTGAATCCGCGTTACGATCATAGATAATTGTGTTTTCTCTTTCAATATGCTGGTGCGCCACTTCGGGAACAACAAACGCTTCTGGATACTTAAAATAGTCTACACCGGGGAAACCGTACATATCTATACAATCAGTTTGACGGAATGGAGGTTTAATAAATTGTTCGACTGAGTTCAATCTGCTCGTAGTTTCTCCGATTACTTCCATCGCGAATATATCTGGGTCATTCAACAATGTATCAGGACAAGGAAAAAGGTCCTTTGCACCCTTGACGTTAACCGAAATAAAACTCGGCACACCATTAATGTTATTAATAACTGTAAACTGTTCGGGGTATTCATTTCGATTTGTAGCAATACCACATCCGGTAATTACATGCCGGGCTGTTATCAAATAAATTTTGCCGTTGTTGCGAATAAAGAAGCACGTTCCACCAGCTGGGCTAAACTTACTGCTGTCGGTCGAGAAACCTAATAATGGGTAGCTGAATTTCTTTAAACTATCGTTTTGCGACAACGCAGCACTAATAGCGAAAAGTGCAAATAAAAAAATAACAATCGTTTTCATCATGCTGTAGTTAATGCTGAAAATTCTTGTGGGGCTAGTGCTAAATTACTGTTTATTACCTGTAAACAAGGGTGTGATAGGGGTTCCGGTAACAATCAATACTGATCATAAAGTAGAAGTAAACAATGGAATAAAAGAGGAGTTTGAGAATGGAAAGGAATACCACTGTTTTCATGACAATAATCTTTTTCTAATCCTTCCCAGAGAAGCAGACATGCAGGGTGAAAAGTATATTGAGTGGCACAATCAAAATGTATTTAAAGGATAACAATAAAACATTTATCGATTTTGTTTATCTGCAATGAATGCAGCTTCAAGCATTTCTTCCATGAAATGGCAAAAACGTAACAAGTTTGTCCTGTCTTCGGAGTCAATGTACAAGACGTTATCAGTAGTACACGCTAATTCTACCCACTCTGCTAAATATTGCTTGGCAGTTGCAAGTGTATAAGTTCCAAAAAAGCAAGTGAAGACCTTATGAGGATCTTGCAATACTTCTTTTTCTAAACGAAACGGCTGAGAGTAGCATGCTTGAGTTGGAAAATTCGATTTCATAGTTCGGTGTTTTACAACTCGAAAATAATATTATTATGCTTAAAAAGCATAATAAACTTCTTTTTATTTATAAAATAATCCCAAAAAGATATAATTTAGGTATAAATACGTAATCCACATTATCCCTATTTTACACATAAATCTACTTTAAAGATTGTTTTATGGGACACGGATACAATAGGATCAAAGCTGTTTTAGCCGAAAAAGGGCGGAATAATAACTGGTTGGCTGAGCAGTTAAATGTAAATATCAATACGGTTTCAAAGTGGTGCACTAATAACATGCAGCCAACCGTTGAACGTTTATTCGAGATTGCGAAAGTGTTGGATGTAAACGTGCGCGAGTTATTAGTGAGCACAAAATAAAAAGCCTGCCCCGTTTCCGAGACAGGCCTTCATTTCACCCAAGCATCACTCCTCTTTCTTCACCAGCTGGCTCACCGCACCGATGACCGAGCCGGCCACCGCCGCATAACCCGCCATGGTTACCAATGCTGCAGGCATCGTAACAGGCGCGGTAAGAATGGCCGCCGAAATACCGGCAAGCGCCACCCCTATATTGCGCAGTTTGATAAAGAACGAAGGCGTAGGCGCGGAAGCCCTTTTCATTACTTCTTTCATAATTGTTTGTTTTTTGAACCGCCCCCTTTACTGCTCATGGCAGATTAGGGATCGGTAATTAGTAATAGGGTTTCCTTCGCCTACGGCGCAATGGTAACGGTTCCGCCGTAAAGACTCTTCGACGCGCTTGTTTCATTTTCCGTTAAGAACAGCGTCCATACATGCACCGTTTCCCCGGAAAACACACCCACGTTGATGGTCATTTCACCCGCCATGCGCGGAGCTCCGTCTTTTACATAAAAGAACTGACCGATTGCTTCGCTGAACAGCACGATCACCGCTTTATCCAAAGGATTTGTTTTGGCTACAGCAGGATCATAGGTCCAGTTGAACCGCAGGTTGCTGCCCGGCAAGGCAACGATCTCGGGCTTGGTGGCAATGGAAAGGCTTCCGTCACTGATACGCACTTTCGGGTAATCGATGGAGAAGGGCGAAGCCAGTCCGCCAATCGCTTCTTTCAGGTTATGAGACAAAGCGGCATTCAAACCGGTTTTCTCTCCACTCGATGGTGCAAAGGTTACCATCAACAGTTCATCGAGGCCTCGCAGGAAAGTTGACATGAGTTTGAATTTTTCCTGCTGGTCTAACTGGGATTGTGAAAATGTCCTGTTCTTTTTAAAAGCAGGACGGGCTCTCATCACAGGACGACCTTTCCAGGAAGAACCGATCACCGGTCCTGTTTTACCCGAAAATGCGCCCAATACGCCCTGAAGAATAGTAGACATAGTTTTTAAGTTTTAATTGGTTAAAAAATGGTTTTTGTTAGTGCCCACTGCAGCAGGCTCAGCGCTGATTGTTAACGATGTAAAACTAGCAACCGGATAGGCGCACCGGGGGTGGCATGGGTGGCGCCACCCCTGTTAATTGGTTGATATTCAATGGTATGTTGAAGGAAAATAGTTCGGTGGTTCGAAGCTGCTTCGGGAGCGTTTCGAGTGTTCTTCGACTGTCTCCCGGGATCGATTCGGGATTGATCCGGGTTTCCTTCGGAGATCCTTCGGGACCGCTTCGGGATCGCTTCGCAAATTCCCGAAGCAATCCCGAAGAAACACCGAAGCAGGTGCGAAGGAAACCCGAATCAATCCCGAAGCAGGTGCGAAGCGGCCCCGAAGCGCTCCCGAAGGAATGCCGAAAAAACTGCTTTATCGCAGATAGCTTTTTAAAAGATTGTGCATCCTGGCATTGTACTCGAGCAGGATCATAATACTTCCCCTGTCTTTTTCGTAGTATTTCTTCAGCAAGCTTTCAGCCGAAAGTTCATCGGCACGCGCAGTGCAACTATGCAGGCATATGATCTTGAAGAATTCAGTAATGTTATCGCAAACGAATATACCCGCCTCTACCTGTACCCGGAGAAAAAGAGCCAACTGTTGCACAGAAAGACCATACTTCAAAAAAGCCTGTGAAGCCATAAAAGTTTCACCTTCCCTGGTAAAATTGCAGGCGGCAATTTCGGTTTGTATTATGTTGGTGAGGGTATGTTTACAGGAAGGTGCATTTACATAGAGCGCATAACCCGGCACTTCAATGATCCTGTTTACATGTAAGAGGTTATGCTTCCATTGTTCGAGTGCATTGCCTGCTGTGGGAAGGCCCGCCATATAACGGTCTACCAGGTATTGAACAAAACGCGCGCTGTTGAAATTATAAGCAACCAGTGTGAAGATGGCGCGCAGCGTGGTATTGCCGCTACCCGGCAGCGTAGTGCTCACTTTTTCCAACAGCATTGTCCAGTAATCGGCCATCCGGTAGCTGGGTGTTTTACCGTTACCAATATCTTCCAGGCTGTTCTTCACCACGCTTAGCAATTCATATTCCATGCCCTCGAATACACTATCCTCACCCGGACCGATGGCCTGTAACAGTTTGTCATGCAAAGGCAACCATACAGGCAGTGGCATGCTGCCGTTGTGATCGAAATGATCGGTATAATGATCTTTCAATGAATACAAAAAAGAGCAGAGCGCATCCTGTATGCGGCTGCGTAGTTTGGTATGGTTCTTCAATTGTTTCCGGTGCAGGTAGTTGAGCAAAGTATGCATACAACTTTGAGCCGTACGCACCAGCAGGTTCATTGATTTTATGCCAGCCATCTTTATGGCATCACGCATGAAACGCAGCGACAGCTTGTTGACATGCTCCATTACTTTCTTTTCTTCCTGTTTGTTCAGTTCAGGAAGCTCGTCACCAGCCTCGATTGCCTGAAAGAGCTGGTCGTTAACTACAGCAAGGGTATTTTCTTCCATAAGCAGGTTTGGCCGAAACATAATAACAATAAATTATACCTGCAATCACCTACAGACTATTTTCTATTAAATAATTTATTTATTTTTAATATTGAATGCACCTGGTCCATTACATAAGAGCCTTCCCCACCATACTGCTGACCATGACCGTGGGCATGTTTTGCATGACTGTCAGCATCAAATTCCTGCTGTTCGCCGTTGGACCTTTTGCAATGGACTGGGCGGGCAGGGTTTTCATGGTTGGCAAACTCATGATGCTTGGAGTGCAATATTTTGTAATCGTTGCTTTTTATGAATTAAGGGAATACCTGGTGGAAAGTTGCCGCCAGCGCTTCAACACTATGCACGTTAAATACATTCGGTTTAGCATCATTTATTCCAACCTGCTGTGGGCGGCCGGCATGTATGCCTGCTTATCGCACCTGTGGTCTTTACCGAAATATTTCAACGTGTATGTGGTTATTGAAGGAATAATATTAAGCGTATGGATATGGGAATGGTGCGGTATTGCAGTGCCCATGAGCGCTGCAAGGTATTGGAAGGGATTATTCTCCAAAAAAATCTTTGAAGAAAAGAACAACAAAAGGATACGCATTTTGCGCAAGGAGGATCGATAAATTCGATTCATATGCAATTTCCGTAACTTTATTCCCGTTTCGCACGAAACAGGATCTTGCCAATGTCATATCGTATCACACATGATGATGTTTTGCACGAGGTTGCTCGTGGCAACCAGGTCGCATTCCGCGAGCTGTATAATCTGTATTTTCAAAAACTCTTTCTTTTTGCCAAAGCCATTGTAAAGACCAAAGACGGCGCCACAGAAGTGGTAGACGAAGTATTGGTAAACATCTGGAAACAACGGGAACAGCTTCCCGGCATACAAAACCTGCGCGTTTACCTTTATACAGCGGTAAAAAACAAGGCATTCAGCTACCTTTCGGCAAAAGCCAACCAGCAGATTGGCGGTGCTTTTGATGATATCGATATTGAAATAGCCGAGGAATATAATGCCGAAAAGCAAATGATCACAGGCGAGATGCTGCGCAAAATCCATGACGCCGTTGAAGCGCTCCCGCCCCGTTGCAAAATGATCTTCAAACTGGTACGGGAAGACAACCTTCGCTATAAAGAGGTATCAGAGATCCTCCATATTTCCGAGAAAACGGTAGATGCACAAATGGTTATTGCTATTAAAAAACTCAGCCAGGTGCTCCGTCCCCATTTCGATGGCTTCCCGGATTTCAAAAAAACCAAAAAAAATCAGGGCGCGCTTTAGGGAGATTCTCTTTTCTCCCGGTCTTTATAGTAAGACATCGATTGCGCAGCCATGCAGAACGACCAACTGACCGAACTAATCAGTCGCCATCTTTCCGGCGAAGCCAGTGAAGAAGAACTGGCACAGTTGCATGCGCATTTGGCCAACCATCCGCAGGACCAGTATTTTTTTGATATCCTTTCCAATTACTGGCAATCACACAACAACGATAGTAACCCTGACGATACAACAGCATCGGGCAATCATTTTAACCAGTTGATGGAAAAAGCGCTGCGGGAAGAAGAGGAAGCGCATACCATCACTCACCGGCCGCTCGTTCATCTGATGAAAAGACGATGGTGGCAATATGCAGCCGCAGCAGTCCTGATTATCGGACCCGCCTACTGGCTTTGGTCTGGCAGCAGTAAAACAGCCACAGCCAATACCTCACCGAAAAAGAATGAAATAACAGCCCATAAAGGCGCCCGCTCCAAATTGCGGCTGCCCGACGGCACTACTGTTTGGCTCAACTCCGACAGCAAGCTAACGTACAACGATCATTTCAACGGCTCTGTACGCGAAGTGGAACTAACCGGTGAAGGCTTTTTCGATGTGGTGAAAGATCCGCGTCATCCATTCATCGTGCACACTTCCGGGATCGACATCCGCGTACTAGGCACGGCATTCAATGTTAAGTCCTACCCCCAATCCAATACCATTGAAGCAACTCTTATCAGGGGTTTGATTGAAGTAGCCAGGAAGGATAGTCCCGATGGCCCCAAAGTTTACCTGCACCCCCACGAAAAACTGGTGTACCGTAAAGAAGATTCTACGTTCACTGCCACTACAGACAAATCGCATGTAACCGCCAACGCCACCGAAACCAATATGGCCATCTCCAGCGTACCGCACAATTTGCCCGACAGTACCCTGCCCGAGACCGCATGGGTATATAATAAGCTGATGTTCAACGGTGAGTCGTTCCAGGAAATGGCCGATAAAATGGAGCGATGGTTCAATGTGAAAATGGTACTGGAAGATGAAAAAGTAGCCAATTACCGTTTCAGGGTAATTTTCGAGAATGAGACCATTGAACAGGCGCTGCAAGCCCTCCAATTAACTGCTTCCTTTAACTATAAAATCAACCAAGACCATGAAGTGCACATCTACAAGACCAGGTAATTCAGGGTAAGCCTCCCACCACCATAGAAAGAATCGGAGAATGCGACAACATTCCCCGACCTAAGGCTAAGACTGAGACAAGAAACCCAGATATCGCAAAATCAATGGGTTTCAATTGATTAACCTACAATCCAAATGTATGAAAAAAAGCGTGCAAGAAACGAAACGCTTCCTGCCATCACCCATCCTAAAAACAATTGTGCTTATGAAGCTGGCGATTGTTATCACCCTTTTCACTGCTTTACAGGCGCATGCCGGCGCCTTTGGCCAGAACGTCAGGATGCAGGTACAGCAAACCGAGGTAAGGAAGATACTTACCTCCATTGAGAAATCTGCCAATGTCAGGTTCCTGTATAATTACGACCTGGCACCTGTTATCAAAACGAAAGTGGACTTTACCGCCAATAACATTCCATTGCGCTCGGCATTGGATAACCTGTTGCAGAAAGTAAACCTTTCTTACAAAGTGCTGGACAATAACCTGGTGGTATTGCTCAAAGAAGCCGATGAAAAAAATGCGTATGACCAACGCGTCAGCGGAAAGGTTACCAATGAAAGCGGGCAACCTTTTGCCAATGTATCGGTGAAAGTAAAAGGCACCAATACCGGCACTGTTACCAACAGTGAAGGCGTGTACAACATACCTATTAGCGGAAAGAATGCCGTATTGGTATTCTCTTTTGTTGGCTATGAAGACAAAGAAATCACAGTAGGAGAACAAACCACCATCAACACCTCCCTGGTGCCCAGTCAAAAAGAACTGGACCAGGTAATTGTGGTGGGATATGGCACACAGAAAAAGATCGACGTTACCGGTTCTGTGGCTGCTGTTAAAGGCGAAGACATCGCTAAACAAGCATCTACCAACCCTATCAGCGCTTTGCAGGGCAAGGTAGCCGGCGTTCAGATCACTAACAGTGGTGCACCCGGCTCATCGCCCCAGGTGCGCATCCGTGGCCTCGGTACGGTATACGGCAACGCCAATCCATTGTATGTAGTGGATGGGGTATGGTATGATGATATCAGTTTTCTGAACCCTGCCGATATTGACAATATCAGCGTATTAAAAGACGCTTCCAGCGAATCTATTTATGGTGTTAGGGCCGCTAATGGCGTGATACTGGTTACAACTAAAAAAGGTAAATCAGGTCAGGCCATCGTGAATTATAGCGGATCGATAGGATTTCAACACGTGACCAATAGTGTTAAAATGGCCAACGCCAATGAATTTGCTACCATGGTTAATGAACTGGCTGCTGCCAATGGTAGCACTGCCCTCCTGGATCCTACCCAGTTTGGCACTGGAACCGACTGGTATCATCAGATACTGAGGAATGCATTGGTGACTAATCACCAGGTATCGGTAAGTGGGGGTTCAGAGAAATCAACTTACAATTTCTCACTCGGCTACCTGAAACAGGAGGGCCTTGTAACAGGCAATGATTATACCAGGGTTACTGCGAGATTGCAAAATGATTTCCAGGTATTCAAGAATTTAAAATTGGGATATACTGCCACGGCAGCTTCTAATAATTTCGTTGATATACCCGGTGGTATCTTCCACCAACTTTTCGCAGCAGCGCCAGTAGTACCTGTTTATTACAAAGATGGTAGTTATGGCGATCCCAGTGATTATAACCTGGGTGATGGCGCCAACTTCAATCCGCAGGCTACACTCGATTTCTTCAACCAGAAATCAAAGAATTACCGTGTTTCAGGAAGCGCTTATGGCGATCTGAAACTGATGCCCCACCTGACATTCCATACTAGTATTGGCGGTGAATTCGGACAAAATGAAGTGCGAAACTATCTGCCAGTATACACTGCTACTTTGAAGCAGCGCAACACCGCCAGCCAGTTGACTCTTTCGAGAGGAGAAACCAGGAACTGGATATTGGAAAACACCCTTACTTACGAGAATAAATTCAACAACCATAATTTAAAGGTGTTGTTGGGACAATCTGCACAACGTTACCAATCTTACGGATGGACTGCCACTGCACCCAATGTGCCCAATACCAGTGAGGGCGACTACTACCTTCGCCTGGGAAGCACTGCCGGAAGAAATGTAGATGATAACGGTTCCGTTGCCACCATTGCTTCTTATTTCGGTCGTGTTACCTATGATTATCAGGGTAAATACTTGTTGAACTTCTCCATGCGTGCCGATGGATCTTCTAAATTCTTCGGCGATAACCGTTGGGGTTATTTCCCTTCTGTTGGTGCAGGCTGGGTAATTACACGGGAAGATTTCATGCAACAGCAGAAGCTGTTTAATAACCTGAAACTCCGGGCCAGCTGGGGTAAGATCGGTAACGTATCCGTTCCATCGAACATCTCTGTGCTCACTGTAACACAGGCTCCTTATCTCACAGCCATCTTCGGCAACCAGCCTTATACCGGCGCCAGCATCAACTCAGTGGTACCTCCTACTACTTATTGGGAAAGAGGTGTGGGAACAGATATCGGTTTGGATGCATCATTGCTGAGCAACAAGCTGACTGTTGAGTTGGATTACTACAATAAAAAAACTGAGAAAGCCATCTTTGATATTCCCATTCTTTCATCTGTAGGAACATCGTCTGGTACCATCCTTGGCAACCAGGCCGATTTCCAGAACAGGGGTGTTGAATTGGCCATTACCTGGAAAAATGAAATAGGCAAAGACATCACTTATTCTGTTAGCGCCAACCTGGGTATAAACGATAATAAAGTATTGTCTGTTACCACCGGCAGCAACCCCATCTATGGCGGTGGTGGAGCCGCTACAGGTGGTCAGTTGTCAACCCGTACCATGGTAGGACAACCCATCGGGCAGTTCTACGGATTAGTCGTAGCTGGTGTATTCCAGAACCAGTCGCAGATCACCGGATCAGCGCAGCCCAATGCCAAGCCCGGCGATTTCATTTATGTAGACCAGGATAAAAATGGTGTGATCGATGCCCGTGACAGGGTACCCTTGGGTAATCCAAATCCCAGGTACAGTTATGGTGTAAACACCAACTGGACATATAAGCAGTTCGACCTCACACTGGATTTCCAGGGAGTGGCTGGTGTACAGGTGTACAATGCCAACCTGGGACTGCGTTATGGTAACGAGAATTTTACCAAAGATTTTTATGATAAACGTTGGCATGGAGAAGGCAGTTCCAACAGCTATCCTTCTGCTAATATTGGTGGTGGCGATAACTATCGTCCCAATTCATTCTTCGTGGAAGATGGCAGTTATTTCAGGGTAAGAAACATGCAATTGGGCTATACCCTGCCTGCTTCCCTGACAGACAGGTGGAAGGTTAAAAAACTCCGTGTGTACCTGAATGCACAAAACGCATTCAACTTCTTCAAGTACAGGGGCTTCACACCTGAGATAGGCGGATCGGCCATTAACCAGGGCATTGATACCAATGTTTATCCGTTGTATGCCACTTACAATTTTGGTGTGAATCTCACCTTCTAACAAAAAATCTTACAATCATGAATCTTCATAATAAAATATATCACCGTTACTTCGTCTCTGCCGCTTTGTTGGCACTGGTGGTGTTTACCGGATGCAACAAAACATTCCTGGATGTGCCGCCGCAGGGACAGCAGCCCAGTCAGCAATTCTGGAAATCAGATGCTGATGCTGCCAAGGCCGTGAATGCGATGTACGCCAATTTACATGAATGGAAGAATATTGCTTTCGCACCCATTGCCGTAGAAAGTATGGGCTCGGATGATGCAGAAAAAGGAAGCAGTCCGAGTGACGCTACCTTCATGAATAAATTCCACAACTTCACTGCTACTTCCACAGAAGGACAGATTGCCGACTTCTGGGCAGGTCAATACCAGAACATCAATTTCGCCAACCAGGTATTAGACAATGTTCCCGGTATTACTATGGATGATAACCTAAAAAACCGTTACCTGGCAGAAGCTAAATTCATCAGGGCTTATTCCTATTTCAGGTTGGTACGTGCCTTCGGCGATGTGCCATTACGCTTAACAGTACCCAAAAGCGCTGCCGAATACAATGTCCCGCGCACACCAAAAGCGCAGGTATGGGCGGCTATTGAAAAAGACCTCACAGATGCGGCCGCTGTTTTACCGCAGTCTTATGGTGCAGCCGATGTAGGACGCGCTACAAAAGGGGCAGCCCTGGGTATGCTGGCCAAAGTATCTATGTACCAGAAGAAATGGCAGGCAGTATTCGATCTTACAACACAGGTAATGGGCATGGGATATAGCTTGTTCCCCGACTTCGAAAAACTCTTCCGCACACAGAATAAGAACAGTTCAGAATCTGTATTTGAGATACAGTGCAAACTGATACTGGGTAACAAAGCTGCTTCCAATTCGCAGTATTCCCAGGTACAGGGTGTTCGCGGATCCGTAGGTGGTGGATGGGGTTTCAATGTACCCACACCCGATCTCGTAGCTGAGTTCGAACCGGGAGATACACGCAAAGCAGGTACTATTATATTCAGAGGAGAAACCACTGCCGAAGGAGATGTAATACCGCCTACAGGTGACAATCCCATGTACAACAAAAAATCTTATGTACCCTTCAGCCAGTATGTATCCGGTTACAATGAAGGAGCTGACCAGGATTTCATGGTATTGCGTTTTGCAGACATCCTGCTTATGAATGCAGAGGCCAGCAATGAACTGGGCAAACCAGCGCAGGCCCTGCTATCACTCAATAAAGTACGTGCCAGGGCTCGTGGCGGTAATCCTGCTGTATTACCTGATGTTACCACAACCGATCAAGGCGCACTCCGCAATGCTATCTGGCACGAGCGCCGTGTAGAACTGGCCATGGAATTCGACCGGTTCTTCGATGTCATCCGCCAGGGTCGTGCGGCCACTGTGTTCGGACCAAGAGGATTCGTAGCAGGCAAGAATGAAGTGATGCCTATCCCTCAGAATGAAATAGACCTGAGCGCAGGTGTGTTGACACAAAATCCCGGGTATTAATTCTTTGACAATTAAAGATCTTTTTTATGAAATATATTAACAGACAACTATTGTTCTCACTCATCGCAGGTAGCAGTATGTTGCTCAGTTCCTGTTATAAAAAATTCGATCCCTCGAGCTATGCACCTGCCTTATCTATTGGCGGATATACCAGCGCTAAAAGCATTGCTCCCGGCAACCTGGTCGGCTACTGGTCGTTCGACAATAATGTAACTGACAGTGTAACGAATACAGCAGGCACGAATGTTGGGGTTGGTTTTGTGAATGGCATCAAAGGGTCAGCTATGCAGGGCGGCAACAACAAATATGTTTTGTTCAATCCGGGTTCGGGTATACAGAACCTGCAGAGTTTTACTGTTACCTCTTGGGTCAACAGTCCGCAAAACACCAATGGTATTGCCGGCATTCTCGATATAGCCAATACCAATTCATTTTGGGGCAACCTCACCATCTTCTTCGAGAATGGAGGTACTGCCACCAATGCCAACCTGAAAGTACACGTGAATAACAATGGCAAAGACGCCTGGCTGGGTAATTACAACATCACCAATGCCTGGAATGTGTGGATGAATATTGCCGTAAGCTATGATGCAGCCAGCTCTACTTTCAAAGTATTCGTAAATGGTTCTAAAATTGCCACCCAGGTAGTGGCTAATTTCGGACCGCTGCAATTTCAGAATGCCACTAAAATGGTATTCGGAACCGTGCAGTTTCAAACAACTCCCAGTCTTACTTCTGCAACAGGTTCTCAACCATGGGCCAGTTTCATGACCGGTCAATTGGATGAAGTGCGTATTTACAATAAAGCGCTGGCAGAAACTGATATCAATGCATTGGTAAAACTGGAGGGAAGAGGCAAGTAACATGAAACCTCATTATCTGGTGGCGATGGGTTTACTGATGCTGGGTGCAGGCTGTGGTAAAACGGGTAATGATACCCGGCCTGCACCCACGCCACCGGCTTCATATAGTTTCAATACTTTAACAGTGAACGGCGTTTTCAACGGGTTCAATTATACAAGCGTGAACTACACACCTGTGATCAGGCTGAACTTCACCGCGAAGTTGAACCGTACCAGTGTTGCAGGCAATATCGTTTTCAAAGACAACAGTGGAGGCGTTGTTGCTTACACAACCGGGTTTGAGAATAACGATAGCACCGTTATCATTCAACCTGCCCAGGCATTGCGGCCGTTGAACAAATACAACATCACCGTATCGCAACAACTGCAGTCTGCTCCAGGCGGCTATTTGCAATCGGGTATCACGGTGAACCTGCAAACAAAGATCGATTCTACCAGGAAGTTCCCGTTGATCTCAGACGACTCATTGCTTACGCTGGTGCAGCGACAGACTTTTACTTATTTCTGGGATTTCGCACACCCGGCAAGCGGACTGGCCAGGGAAAGAAATACCAGTGGTGATGTGGTAACCAGCGGTGGTTCGGGCTTTGGCATCATGACCATTCCTGTTGCCGTCAACCGGCAATTCATCACCCGTGCACAGGGATTGGCAAGGATGCAACAGATCGTGGGATTCCTGAAAAATACAGCGCAGAAATTCCATGGCGCTTTCCCGCACTGGTTGAATGGAGCCACCGGTGTTGTTGTTCCTTTCAGCGCAAAAGACAATGGCGCCGATTTGGTAGAAACAGCTTACCTGATGCAGGGCCTGCTCTGCGCCAGGCAATATTTCAATGGCAGCGATGCCGCAGAAACAGCATTGCGCGCCGATATCAATACATTGTGGAATAACGTTGAATGGAATTGGTTTCAACAAAACAACCAGAACGTACTGTATTGGCATTGGAGTCCTACTGATGCCTGGATCATGAATATGCCCATCAGGGGATGGAATGAAGCATTGATCACTTACGTGCTGGCCGCTTCATCCAACACTTATGCCATTCCTAAAACGGTGTACGATGCCGGATGGGCTGGTGCCGCCAATTTTAAAAACGGCAATACTTATTATAATTACAACCTGCCATTGGGTCCATCGATGGGAGGCCCTTTGTTCTTTGAGCATTATTCTTTTCTCGGCATCAATCCCAATGGGTTAACAGATGCTTATGCAGATTATACCATACAGACCAGGAATCATACACTGATCAATTATAATTATTGCAAAGCCAATCTCAAAAACCAGGTGGGATACAGCGATAGCTGCTGGGGGCTCACTGCCAGCGATATCCCGAATGGATATACGGCCAGTTCCCCTACCAATGATGCAGGTGTGATTGCACCTACGGCAGCGCTTTCTTCCTTCCCTTATACGCCCAAAGAATCGATGCAGGCGCTGAAATTCTTTTACTATGTATTGGGTGATAAAATATGGGGAACCTATGGCTTCACGGATGCTTTCTCATTGAACGATGGCTGGTTTACCAGTTCATACCTGGCCATTGACCAGGGACCCATTGTAGTAATGATTGAAAATTACAGAACCGGGTTGCTTTGGAATTTATTTACCAGCTGCTCCGAGATCAAAACAGGCATGAAAGCGCTTGGATTCCAGGCTGCTTATCTATAATATTAACATGTAGTGCCATTAAAATGTCACTATCAAGATATATAATTAGGTCATCATCCCGAGCGAGCGGAGCGAGTCGAGGGAGCTGCGGAACCCTCAGTGAGATCCCTCGGCTGCCCCTTCGACTCGCTCCGCTCGCTCAGGGTGACGTTGCTCGGGATGACGATCAAAAAAACGGTATTATACTATTACTTACGTACGATTATAAAATAAAAGACATGAAAAAATCATTGAGCGTATGGCTCTGCATTTTATTGAGCGCTTCTCTTTTTGCTCAACAGATACCGGTTACCAGAACAAAAAACCTCAGCGATACGGCTTTACTGGAATTGTTACAAAAGCAAACCTTTAAATATTTCTGGGATTTCGGACACCCTGTAAGCGGTATGGCCCGCGAAAGAAGCAATGTGGCTTTCAATTATGGTCATGAAGTAGTAACCACCGGCGGTACCGGCTTTGGTGTGATGGCCATGGTGGTGGCAGCAGAAAGAAAATGGGTGCCTCGCGACTCCGCAGTGGCAAGATTGTTGAAGATGGTTAAATTCCTTTCCAAAGCCAATTCTTATCATGGTGTTTTCCCGCATTGGTTGAACGGGGCAACCGGACAAACCATTCCCTTCAGCCGGAAAGACGATGGAGCCGACTTAGTGGAAACCTCATTCTTATTCGAAGGGCTCCTCACTGCGCGTCAATATTTCAATGCGGGCAATAAAACAGAAACCGAATTGCGCAACCGCATCAACAGCTTGTGGAATGAAGTGGAATGGGATTGGTTTACCAGGGGCGGACAGGATGTACTCTACTGGCATTGGAGCCCCAACAATGACTGGAGCATGAACCATTCGCTCCGCGGATTCAACGAATGCCTGATTACCTATGTACTGGCAGCCAGCAGCGAACGGTACCCTGTTCAAAGCAATGTGTACCACCGCGGATGGGCCATCAACAATTATTTTAAAAACGGAAAAGAGTTCTATGGTATCAAACTGCCGCTTGGCTTTGATTATGGGGGGCCGCTGTTCTTCACACATTATTCTTTCCTGGGTCTAGACCCGAGAGGATTGAAAGACCGCTATGCCGATTACTGGCAGCAAAACCAGAACCACACGCTCATCAACCATGCCTATTGTTTAGATAACCCCAAAAAATTCAAAGGTTACGGAGCAATTTGCTGGGGCCTCACTGCAAGCGACAACCACCAAGGTTATAGCGCCCATTCACCCACCAATGACCTGGGTGTGATCACACCTACTGCCGCGCTCTCGGCATTTCCTTATACGCCTGAATTTTCAATGAAAGCATTGCGTCATTTTTACGACGACCTGGGCGATAAGATATGGGGTGAATATGGTTTTACAGATGCTTTCAGTGAAGAACATAACTGGTATGCTCAATCGTACCTGGCCATTGACCAGGGACCGATTGTTGTGATGATCGAAAACTATCGTACGGGCTTGTTGTGGAAACTGTTCATGAGCTGCCCCGAAGTTCAACAAGGACTGAAGAAACTAGATTTCAAATCACCGTCTATCAATTGATCTATGAAAAAGGCAAAGATTTATTGTTCCATTGCACTGGCATTGTTGCTGGGTACAAAAAGTTTCTCACAGCAACACACTTATTGCAACCCGATTAACATCGATTACGGTTATACGCCTATTCCCAATTTTGCTACCGAAGGGAAGCACCGCGCCACAGCCGATCCGGTAATCGTAACATACAAAGGCGACTATTATCTCTTCTCCACCAACCAATGGGGTTATTGGTGGAGCAGTGATATGAATCACTGGAATTTTGTTTCACGGTCGTTCTTACGACCCGAACACAACGTGTATGATGACCTGTGTGCGCCGGCAGTATGGGTGCAGGGAGATACTTTACTCGTTTTCGGCTCCACCTATACTTCCAAATTTCCCATTTGGATGAGTACCAATCCCAAAGCCAATGAATGGAAAGAAGCCATTCATGATTTCACACCGGGGGGCTGGGATCCCGATTTCTTCAGGGACGATGATGGCAGGTTATACCTATATCATGGCAGCAGCAATCGCTATCCCATCTATGGTGTAGAAGTGGATCCCAAAACATTTCAATTGATTGGTGCCAGGAAAGAAATGTATTTGCTGGAACCTTATAAATATGGATGGCAGCGCTTTGGAGAAAACCTCGACGATATTTTTCTCGATCCGTTTATTGAAGGCGCATGGATGACCAAACACAATGGCAAGTATTACCTGCAATATGGCGCTCCGGGAACAGAATTCAGTGGTTATGCAGATGGCGTGATTGTAGGTAATGCCCCGCTTGGGCCATTCAAGCCGCAGCCCATGCCCTTCAGTTATAAGCCTGGTGGCTTTGCACGTGGAGCGGGGCATGGCGCTACTTACCAGGACAAATGGAAAAACTATTGGCACATATCCACCATTGGCATATCGGTAAAAAACAATTTCGAGCGGCGGATAGGCATCTGGCCTACTGGTTTCGATAAAGATGGGGTGATGTATTGTAATACCGCATTTGGTGATTATCCGACTTATCTGCCTGATGGCCCTGCTGATCATCTGAAAGGGAAATTCGCCGGATGGATGTTGCTGAATTATAACAAGCCTGTAACCGTGTCTTCTACCCTCGGCAGTTACAGCGCCAACAACGCTGTTGATGAAGACATCAAAACCTATTGGAGCGCTGCTACGGGCAATGCAGGAGAATGGATCGTGACCGATCTAGGAAATATCAGTACGGTTAATGCTGTACAGATCAATTACGCAGATCAGGATGCGGAATTTCTGGGTAAATCGCACGATGTATATCATCAATATCAGTTATGGTATTCTACAGATAACAAGCACTGGCAATTATTGGCAGACAAAAGCAAGAACAAAACCGACGTGCCGCACGACTATGTTGAGCTGGACAATCCCGTTAAAGCCAAATACATCAAGCTGGTTAACCTGCACATGCCTACCGGCAAGTTTGCCCTCAGCGGCCTGCGGGTTTTTGGCAATGGCGGCGGTGCCAGGCCAGATACGGTTCAGCACTTCATCGTTTTGCGTACGGAAAAAGACAAGCGCAGCGCCTGGATCAAATGGCGTTTATCTGGCGATGCCTATGCATACAATATCTATACTGGTACGGAGCCGGACAAATTATACAATTGCATCATGGTGCACAATACCAACCAGTATTTTTTCAAAGCAATGGACAAAGACCTGCCTTTTTATTTCCAGATTGAAGCCATTAATGAAAATGGCGTATCGGAACGCACCAAAGTGATCAGGTCTGAATAACTTTACCATACCAAATTCCTTTTACCATTCATCCAGCAATATGAAAAAGAATCACTTCATCGCCTTTTTGGTGGCTATCGCCTGTAGCTTCAACGCCCTGGCGCAAACGCCTTCATCCTCCAAAATGAATGCATTCATCACCGACCTCATGAGTAAAATGACCCTCGATGAAAAGATCGGACAGCTCAACCTGCCTTCTGTGGGTTTTGATGTAACGGGTCCTATTTTGAGTCAGGGAGTGGAAGGAAAGTTAGAGAAAGGTTTAGTAGGAGGTGTGTTTAATACGTATACACCTGCTGCCATGCGCAAGTTGCAGGATATAGCTGTTAAAAAAACGCGGTTGAAAATACCTTTGCTTTTCGGTTATGATGTGATCCACGGGCATAAGACTATTTTTCCTATACCTCTGGGTTTAGCTGCAAGCTGGGATCTCCCGTTGATAGAAAAAACTGCCAGAGCAGCTGCTGATGAAGCCAGTGCCGATGGTTTGAACTGGGTGTTCTCTCCCATGGTAGACATAGCACGCGACCCACGCTGGGGACGGGTTGCAGAAGGCAGCGGTGAAGACACATGGTTGGGATCTCAGATTGCAAAAGCAATGGTGATAGGATACCAGGGGGATGATCTCACGAAACAAGATGCCCTAATGGCCTGTGTAAAACATTTCGCACTCTATGGCGCTGCGGAGGCAGGAAGAGATTACAATACGGTGGACATGAGTGAGCGAAAAATGTTTGACATGTACCTCCCTCCTTACAAAGCCGCTATCGATGCCGGCGCCGGATCGGTAATGAGTTCTTTTAACGATATCAACGGAATTCCTGCCACTGCCAATCAATGGTTACTCACAGATGTGTTACGCAAGCAATGGGGTTTCAAGGGTTTGGTGGCTACAGATTATACTGCGATTTTGGAATTGATGAACCATGGATTGGGTGATGAAGCACAAGTGGGTAAGTTGGCGCTGATGGCCGGCTCTGATATGGATATGGTGAGTGAAATATTTCTCAACCGGTTAAAAAAACTGGTGACGGACAAAAAACTGGATGTGCATTATATAGACCAGGCTTGCAGGCGTGTGCTGGAAGCGAAATACAAACTCGGGTTGTTCAATGATCCTTATCGGGGAGTAAGTGAAGAGCGCGCAGCAAAAGAGATCATGTCTTCAGAAAAAATGGAACTGGCCAGAACAGCCGCTACAAAAAGTATTGTGTTGTTGAAGAACCAGGACAATATCCTTCCTTTGAACAACCAACAGCGTATTGCATTCATTGGTCCGCTTGTAAAAGATCAGCGTAACCTCATCGGTTGCTGGAGTGGCGCTGGTGACTGGAAAAAAGCCACCAGCTTTTGGGAAGCGCTTACAGCACAATACCCGCAAAACAATTTCAGCTATGCCAAAGGCGCAAACCTTATCGATGACCCTGTACTGGTGAAAAAATTAAACCCGCATGGAGCCGCTATTACAGCAGATAGCCGCAGTCCAAAAGAGCTGATCGAAGAAGCCGTTGAGCATACCAATAAAGCAGATGTAGCTGTTGTATTCCTGGGAGAATCTGCGCTGATGAGCGGTGAGGCTGCCAGCAGAAGCGATATCAGCTTACCCGAAAACCAGCAGGTATTGCTACAAGCGTTAAAAGCAACCGGCAAACCCATCGTATTGGTGCTCATGAACGGCCGTCCGCTGACATTACCGTGGGAAGATGCCCACCTGAACGCAATAGTAGAGACCTGGTTTGCAGGCATGAAAGCCGGCAATGCGATTGCAGATGTTCTTTTTGGCAAATACAACCCTTCTGGAAAATTGACCATGACTTTCCCAAGAAGTGTTGGGCAGATACCCATTTATTACAACGCTAAAAGCACGGGCAGGCCTTTCAGTGAAGGGCAAAAATATACCACACAATACCTCGACGTACCCAACACGCCATTGTATCCTTTCGGTTACGGACTGAGCTATACCCATTTCAATTACAGCGCCATCAGTTTGAATAAAACAAGCATCAAACCTTCAGAAAAGCTTACTGCTACTGTAACCATCAGCAACACTGGCAAATACGATGGAGAAGAAACGGCGCAGTTATACCTTCACGATGTAGTGGCTTCTGTAACAAGGCCCGTAAAAGAATTGAAAGGCTTTCAAAAAATATTCCTGAAAGCAGGTGAATCAAAAACCATTTCATTCACCATCGGCGCAGCCGATTTGAAATTTTACAACACCAACATGAAATACGCTTCCGAACCGGGAAAATTCAAACTCTTCATCGGCACCAATTCACAAGAAGTAAAAGAAACCGAATTCGAACTGCTGCCATAATTGCAAATGCCCCAATGACTCAATAAAACGTCATCCTGAGCGAACGAAGTGAGTCGAAGGATCTGCTTGAGCATTCGATGAGATCCCTCGGCTTCGCTCGGGATGACGTATGAATGAACGTTTAGATGACATTTCATTGAGCCATTGAGCAATTAATTTACGCTTTCATTAAATTCAGCTCTTTTCCTCCCCACTCAGGAAACAAAGTCTTATCGTCGTTGATCTTAAGATGACCGTTGGCCACCGCGCTGAACACCGACCTGAAATCGGTACTCACCGGCAGGTCGCGGCCATCTTCGAGATCGGCCTTGGCCAATGATTTGATGTTGTTGTACACTTTTCCGCCTGCTACATCATTACCCAATACAAACAGGCAACTGGCCCTGCCATGGTCTGTGCCCCCGGTGCCGTTCTGGTATGCCGTTCTTCCAAACTCGGTCATGGTCATCAGCGTTACTTCATCCTGGTAAGCGGCCAGGTCTTGCCAGAATGCGGCAATACTGTTACTGAAATCTCGCAGGTTATTTGCCAATGCACCAATGGCCGTACCCTGGTTATAATGTGTATCCCATCCGCCGCTTTCGGCAAAAGCCACTTCCATGCCCACATCCATCTTGATCAATATGGCAATCTGTTTCAATGCATTTCCTAATGGCGATGCAGGATACATCACACCTTGTGCGGGTTGGTAATTCCTGATATTGTTCACGTTCAGCATCTTCATGGCATCGAAACTTTCTTTGCCTGCCTTGTTCAATATTTCGCTGGAAGTCTGGTCGTACAATTGTTCAAAAGATTGAGCTACCGCATGTGTTGCTACCGGGGTGCCCCTCATCTGTATGGCGAAATCCTGCAGGTTGCTGATGGCTAATGCTTCATTATCTCCATAAAAACTCCTGGGCAAAGCGCTCGTAAGACTCACGGCACGGAAGGGAGTTGCTGCATCATGTCCCGTTAAACCCACGGCCCTGTTCAGCCAGCCACTCGCCATTCCTTTGTTGAAGGGTGTTCCGCTTTCCATATAATCCTGTGCATCGAAATGGCTGCGGGTATTATTCGGACTGCCTACTCCATGTACAATCGCCATGCGTCCTTCTGTAAAAAAAGGATGCAAGCTATTCAATGAAGGATGGAGTGCAAATCGCCCGTCAAGATCCGTCATGCTGCCTTCTGTTTTAGCAGGACTCATAAAGAGAGAGGGACGCAATAGTTTGAGATTGGGATCTGCATACGGACTCACCGCCATCAATCCGTCCATCGCTCCACGCTGGAAAATACAGACCAGTACTTTATTTTTTTTATAAGGCGCCCATATCTTCCTGTTATCAGCAGCACGCGCCACAAAGCCGGGCACGCCACCGAAACCTGCTGCGAAAAGCGCCAGGGCGCCCGATTTCATGAATCCTCTCCTGTTGATCATAGAATATATTTTAGCATATGATGGTGTTATTTCCGCTGGAATTCCGGCGACCCAATGAGGATACCTGTTACCTGCGATATCATGGCATTATTACCAGCCGCATAGGCCAATGTGAAATTGTTGTTCTTTTTATTCAGCGCAGCCAGGTTTAGTTTAACGCCAGGAATTTTTTCTGTAGCGAAAGCAAGACCAAAATTCATCCGGTTCAGCAGAGAGCCGGTATTGATCCAATATCCGGCCTTATCGGGAAAACCGGTGGGCGCCTGGTAGAAATAGAAACGTTGTCCCATTTTCATACACCATGCATAAATTTGAAAAGGCTGCTGTATATCTGCGTTGGTAGCTCGAATGGCGCTGATGGCCAATTCAAAAGGAGATTTTACTTTTTCTCGTAATGCTTTCTGGTCCCAGAACTCAGGACTGTTCACCATCGTAATCAACACCGCTTTAATATTGCCATTCGTTTGAAGAAAAGCATCTGCCATCCTGTTCACCAATGCGGTAGCAGGTGTATCACATACAAAACGGTTGGCCAGTTTGGCAGCAATGAATTTAGCGGTGGAAGGATGTGTAGCCAGCATGTGCAGTATTTCCATACCCTCCTGGTAACCGCCGTTGGCCGGGAACCGGCGGCCGAGTATTGTTTTCTCTCCCTGGTCGTGCCGGTTGGCGCGAAATAAGAAATCACCTTCATGCACAAAGCCCTGCTTCTTCATTCGTTCTTCTCCCGCTATGTCCGTTATTTTTTTGGCAATACCATTATTGTACAACGGTGCGGGAGTCCATCCTGTAAGTGCACGCGCCACTTCCGTCACATCTTTTTGAGTATATCCGCCGTCTACTCCCAGGGTATGCAACTCCATGATCTCTCTCGCATAGTTTTCATTCAACCCCTGTCTCTTCTGCGCATTCATCACCTGCTCCATCAGGCGCATACCGGCTTCACCAGTGGTATCGTTGTTGTTCATCTTACGCAACTGCAGTTTGCTCCTGAGTTGTTGTATATTGTTCTCCTGCTTGCGAACCAATTCATTGTTATTGCTTACGCTCGATGCATTGTCGAGGTATTCCAGCATGGCAGGATGCTTGGCAGTAGCCACCAGCATGGTTTCAAAATTCCCCAGTACATTCGGGCGGATCGCATCCCGCTCATACGTTTGTATATACTGCTCACACTGGTTCTTGGTTAGTGATACATTGAAATGATTGAACCAGAAATCTGTGAGCACTTCTTTGAGTTGGTTCTGCCCATAAGCTGCACGGATGATTTTCTGGTTGATGAGTTCCCGTTGCAGATCCTGCATAGGCTTATATCCGGCCTGTACCATAAGCGTATGTAACTTGTCCTGGTATTCTTTTCTGCCAGCCGATTGTAAGGAGTCTTTGTCTATCAGGTGCTGCATGATCAACACGCGTATCAACTGGCCCGGGTTGAGGTAGGTATTGACGATGGTACTATTATCAAGATCCAATGTATTATATCCTTCCAGCCGTTTGTTCACTTCATCATCGGGGAGATCGGCATTCAATTGTTGCTTCAGCCATTTATCAAGTCCCATAGATACCACTTCATCTACCTGTCCGGGTGTTGCGCCGAAACTGAAGCGGCTCAGCAGATGCGCCGCTGCCTGCCTGGAATCGAGGCCTGTTTTTTTGTACGGCATTTTTATTCGCGGTTCGGAAGAATGGCTCGTCTGAGCAAAAGCAGACAAGACAGTCATTACCGCTCCCACCGCAAAAGTCTTCGCCATCCGTTTCAGATTCATACGAACTTTTTTCGTTTGATGCGAAGGGTGCGAGAAAGTTTAATGGGATCACAAACATAAAGATGAGGTTCGTCCTGTTAAAGCAACGTTTTACCGACAAATGCTATCAAACTGTTAAGCGTGGCGCATTCCTTTGGCCACCCGGAACAGGTGTAATACGTAAGGGAACAATGCATCCATTGTTTCTGCTGCACCTTTGGTAGAACCAGGCAATGTAATAACGAGGCTGTTTTGAATGAATCCTGCCACACCCCTGGAAAGCATGGCATAAGGCGTTCTTTGCTGGCCATAATTACGCGCCGCTTCCATGATGCCGGGAATCTCCCTGCTGAGTAACGGGCGAATGGCATCGGGTGTAACATCGCGGGGAGACAATCCTGTACCGCCTGTAAAAAGTACCAGGTGATAACCTTCTGATGCCAACTGTTGCGCTTTCTCTTGTATGAGCGCAAATTCATCGGGAATTACTTCATATATGGATGCCTGCAAATGATGTTGTTGTAATTTTTCTACTACCGTTCTTCCGCTGCTGTCTTCTTTCGAACCAGCAGATACTGCATCTGAACAAACGATCACTGCGCAACGCAGGCTATCGGTGAGTGTTTCATTAAAGGTGGTTTTGCCGCCTTTTTTAGACTCCAGGTGAATGTTGGTTATTTCAATGCCTTTGTCGATAGGCTTCAGCATATCGTACATGGTCAATGCTGTGATGGCAGCGCCATGCATCGCCTCTACTTCAACACCTGTTTTATAAATGGTGCGTACTTCAACCCTGATTATAATAGACAGTTCTTCTACCTGGTATTGTATAGATGCGTGTTCTACCGGCAGCGGATGGCAGTCGGGAATCACATCACTGGTTCGTTTGATGGCCAGCAATCCGGCTGCCCTGGAAAATTCGAATACATCGCCCTTGGGAACTGTTTTGTTTTGTACGGCATGGATCGTTAACAGATCAGATACTTTCAATACTGCTACTGCCACTGCTTCTCTCAGGCTGTTCGATTTGGAAGTGATATCTACCATGGTCATTGATTCGTTTTCCATTGATGGGTCTCATCTTCAAACAATTCTTTTCCCCACACGGGTAATTCTGCTTTGATCCGCTCCACCAGTTCGCTGCAAGCATCTGTTGCTACTTTCCTATGCGGCGCAGAAGTGAACACAAACAAACAAATTTCACCGGCCTGCACATTGCCTAAGCTATGCCATACATGCATGCAGGTAAGGGCGTATTTTGAAAATGTTTCTTCCCGTATTGCATGCATTTTTTCAATAGCCATTTCTTCGTATGCACTGTATTCAATAGCTGCCACTTTTTTTCCGTTGATCACATCGGCCCTTACCTGTCCCAGGAAAATACTGTGTGCGCCAATATCTGTTTTGGTTTGATGGCCCTGTATTTTCTCCGCAATGAACGAAGCAGCAATCGCTCCGCGCAAAAAGGGGTTCTTATATTTCTTTACCTCGTTCATATTTTTATTGCAACCATTACTCACCCACCGGAAAAAGCAGGAAGCAATGCTACTGTTGTTGCATTGGTAAGGGTTGTATTTTCTGTAATAAGATTTTTGTTCACCGCTATCCTGTAATGCATACTGCTTAATACCGGGAACCGCTTGTTGATTTCCTGCACCAGTTGGTCTGTATCCCGCACATCGAAAATTTCCATTTCCGGCGCGGCCGCTTCCGCCAACTGTCCAAATAAAAGCACTTTTGTTTTCATACCATCAATGATGTTCAACCAGTAATTTATAGGATGCGATACATAATACCATGGCCAATGTATATTTTAACACCATTTGTGTCATGCGCATCGCTCCAATATATGCACCGCACAAACCGCCTGCAAATGCAATGGCCACATACAAATACATATCTCCATTGAAATGTATTCCATTGGTCATCTGACCCACCAGTCCTGCTATTGAATTAACAAAAATAAACAAAGCGCTGATAGCGGCTGTCTGTTTCATATCGGTCCACCGCAGGAGCAATAAAATGGGGGATAAAATAATACCGCCGCCAATACCTATCAAACCTGAAAAAAAGCCAAGCGATGCGCCGATCAATAATGACAAACCAATGCTGGACTTTTTGCATTCCACCTTTCCGGTATATTGGAAAAACAGGAAACGGGCAACCGATATCAACAATAAAACACCCAGTATTTTTTTATAGGTAACGGCATTGATGGTGATTAGTCCGCCTACAAATGCCGCCGGCATAGACGCTACCGCCAAAGGCAGAAAGATGTTCCATTTGAAATGGCCTCCCCTGTAAAACTGTATAAAAGAAGTAAGGGATACAAAGAGATTCAGCATCAACGCTGTTGGCTTCATTACATCGGGAGCGATGCCATAAAGCGCCATCAATGCCAGGTAACCACTGGCGCCGCCATGCCCAACCGAAGCATACAGAAAGGCAATTACAAACAAGAGTACATAAAACAAGATCATTGGGTCCATCTTAAAAGATCAGCAGGTTAATAAATGTATTTCAACAAGGCTGCCTTCTTCGCAGCGCTCTGTTTCTTCATCTACTTTAATCAAACAATTGGCTGTTGCAAATGAACGCATCCGGTATGACTCCTGTGCATCCAACAGCGTCACCTTACTTCCATCATAATATCCTTTCAGGAAATGAGTCAATGCATTTGTTTTAGTATAAACGCCCTCAAGGGGTGTGTGAACAACTGGCAACGACAGGTTGCGCTTATTGAGCAAACTGATCGCATCGAGTACATACTCATAAAAACAGGTAAGCACCGAAGATGGGTTGCCGGGTAAACCAAATACAGGCTTATTCATTTTGATTCCTGAGTACAAAGGCTTTCCCGGTTTTTGTTTCACTTTATGAAAAAGAGATTCTACTTTGCATGCAGCCGCAGCTTCTGTAACAAAATCATATTTGCCTACGCTTACACCACCCGTGAGTAAAACCATATCGCTCTCATCCAACGCCTGCTGCAACATATTCTTCAACGTTCTCAGATCATCTTTTGCCCTGTACACTTTTATGCTTTCGATACCGAAAAACTGCAATACAGCAACCAATGCATAAGAATTGGATTCATATACCTGTCCGTATTGCAGGGGTTTGCCCGGATCCTGCAACTCGTTACCCGTAACGATCAGGCTGATTTCCGGGTTGGGATAAACAGTTGCTTTTTCTATTCCTATTCCTGCCAGAAAACCGATGGATGCAGGCGTAAGCAGGTGGCTCTTTTTCATAGCAATTTCACCTGCTTTTATTTCCGAGCCCTTCGGTCTTACGTTGGCACCGTGACGGATATGTTCGTCCTGCAAGGTCAGTGCATCATGCGTGGCATTGGTTTTCTCCTGCATGATCACCGTATCTGTTCCTGCCGGAACAGGCGCCCCGGTAAAAATGCGGAAAGCTTTACCCGGCATTTTCTTTTTGATAATCCCACTGCCTGCCGGTACTTCACCTGCGATCCCGAGAGGCTTTCCCGGTTGCCAGTCCTGGAATGCAAAAGCATATCCATCCATGGCCGATTGTGCAAAAGCGGGGATATCGAATGGTGCGTGCAGGTCTTCTGCCAATACTTTTCCGGCAGCATCTGCCAGGTGCATGGTTACCGGCTCTAATGCATGAAAAGCTTCGGCTATTCTTTTTTTGGCTTCTGTTACTGAGATCATCGTAATTTTTTATCAGCCACCAATGGTGATCATGCTTCTGTTCTGGATTGTGTTGGCATACAGGTGTTCAAAATCTGTATTAAATTGTCCGCCTAATTCTTTTGCTTTCCCCCATATCGACTGTTGCACCAGCGGCACTACGGGTTCCCCATTTCTTAAAGCAGTAAGCAGATCGGTTTCTTCTTTCGAGAAAAGACAATTCTTCATTTTCCCATCAGCGGTGAGCCGCATCCGGTTGCAACCTCCACAGAAAGGTGCACTCATGGTACTGATCACTGCAAAGCTGCCTGCATGCCCGGGAACCTGGTATGCTTTCGCCGTATCGTGCGGCTTGCCGGGTAAAGCAGTGAAGGCATAGGTCTTTTCAATGGTATGCATCATTTCCTGCCAGGTAACCACTTTATTATTGGTCCACCTGTTGCCGGTAAAAGGCATGAATTCAATGAACCGGATATGAACGGGTTCCAGTTTTGTCCATTCAACAAAATCGGTCAGTTCATCTTCATTCAATCCTTTCATCACCACCACATTGATCTTAACATGAAAACCCCTGTTCAACAACAGGGCAATATTTTGCTTTACCGTATTAAAATGATTTTGCCGGGTGATGAAAAGGAATTTATCTGCCAACAATGTATCCAGGCTGATATTGATGGAACGGACGCCTGCGTCTTCCAATACCTGCACAAACTTATGCAGCCTTGTACCATTGGTAGTAAGCGTAAGCGCTACCGGTAATTTCGCGAGTGCTTGCAGGATAGCAGTGGCGTCTTTGCGTACCAGCGGCTCGCCACCTGTGAGCCTGATTTTCTTCACACCCAGGCTCACAAAAATTTTTGCCAGCTCCTCAATTTCAGCCGCCTGCATCAATTGTTTGGCCGGGGTAAACACATAATCTTCTTCCGGCATGCAATAAAAACAACGCAAGTTGCAATTATCTGTCAGCGAGATACGCAAATAGTCGTGAGTCCTGTTATGTTGATCTACCAGCATATATATTCTTTTTCATCAACCAGCTCGAATAATCAGTAAATTTATGTAGCCTAAAGGCCCCAACCCAACTTTAATTTATACATTCTATATGAAGCCCACCATCACCATCACTTATTGTCCCAAATGTCACTGGCTGCTGCGCGCCGCTTATATTGCACAGGAGCTGCTGACCACTTTCGAGGCAGAGCTCAAAGCCGTTGCCCTCGAACCCAGCGAGACCAGCGGCGAATTCCACATCAGTCTCGACAACGAAAAAATTTTCGACCGGAAAGAATACGGTGGCTTTCCCGAAATAAAAGAGCTGAAGCAAGTCGTAAGGGACCGGGTTAGTCCGGGCAAAAGCCTCGGCCATGCCGATACCAAACCCCACCATACCGATATCCTTTAACAAAATAATTCAAATTATGTTGGGTATTATCCTTTGCGGTGGTAATAGTTCCAGGATGGGGAGCGACAAAGGGTTGCTCAAACTGGAAGCCAAGACCTGGGCGCAGACAGCCATTGATAAAATAACGCCGTTGGGGATACCGGTTAAACTTTCTGTGAACCAGCAACAATACAAAGATTACACAGCAGTTTTCGATGCTGCTGATCTGGTAGTGGATGCCCCTTCGCTGGATTTACGCGGCCCATTATTAGGTGTACTAAGCTGCCATCTGCAATATCCGCAGAGAGCTCTTTTTGCACTTGCCTGCGATATGCCGCTGATGGAATCCACTTTGCTCAAAGAACTTCATGAACGATACCAACAGGCACCTGAAGCAGAAGCCTGCGTTTTCACAAACGACGGAGAACCGGAACCTCTATGCGCTATCTACAGTGCAAGAGGATTGGCTAAGATATTGGCGCTGCTACAGAATGGGCATTTGGCCAAACACAGTATGAAGTACATGCTCGATCATCTTAGTATTGTCTGCATTCCCATACAACCACAACAGAAAATCTCGTTCCGCAATTTCAATGCGCATGCAGAACTAAATGGTTTGTAGTTCAAGCCCGGCTTTTTCAATACGTGTATAGCTCGATTTATCTGCATCGCATAATGGGCAATGGTAATCTTCATCCAATGATTCAAATGCAGTACCGGGAGCTGCTCCTTTCTCCAGGTCGCCAAACGATTCATCGTATATGGTAAAGCAATGCCGGCATTGGTGTACATAAGATAGCTGCTTCTTCAGTTCGGGTGCTTTCTCAGCAGCTACCTGTTTTTCCATGATCGCATTCTTATCTGCACGATTATTATAAAACGCAATCACCAAACGTCTCAACTGTTCACCCAACAAGAATTTCGGATTGGCCCTGCTGAATACAAAGCCAGTGCGTGCATTCGGATTGAAATCATGTGCACAAAGGATATCATATACATACAGGCATTCCAATCCGCACAAGTTGATCAGTGGCCTGCGGCGTACCAGTACACTACAGAATACTTCACTTTTTTTCCTGGTTTTGATACCAATGCATACACCGAATGTGCGGGTATCTTCATCATTCAATTTTTTAACCAGGTAATTTTTCAACTCCAATCCTTCACGGCAATGATCTTCCACCTGGAAATTCAATTCATTGGCAGCATGCCGCATGTTCACCTGGTACTTGTTCAGCAATTGATTCCATTTGGGCCGGTCTTTTTCCTCCACCCCTTTGATGATGATCGACTTCCAGGGCGTAGAACAAAGCTGGCCGATCTTGGTATCCAGGCAAAGTTTACACAGCGCTTTCAAAAAATCAACCGCAAACAATTCGTCGCGCCTGTAAATACCCACCCAGTATTTATCGTTGACCCTGTTGACCCCCTCATAGTAAGGCAGGTTGAAAGCAGGTAATGCCGCAGGTTTTTCAGCAGGCTTGGTAATGTATTGCTGTTTTTGAAGCAGTTGCATCAATGCTTCACCCTTCGCCTGTTTGTTGTCGTAAAACGCTTCTCTGTGCTGAAAGATCAGTTTTTCAATTTCTTTTGACACACCCGGAATATCATTGGTGTATACCATTTCATTCCATTCGTAAATACTGTTGGTCTTAGGAAAACGGATGAATAAATGCCAGAAATGAAGGGACGTAGCCGAAGCTACCCAATTAATATTGCCCGTAAGCATGGGTGTAAAACTCTGGTGACTGTCCGAAACATTGATCTTGAGCTCGGGCTCATAATCGAGTCCATCGAATATATCCTTGTATACACCTTCACTCAGCCAGGTATTGGTAATGAATATTTCCTCTGCCGGATAAGAGCTTACGATATTGGGATGTTGTTCATTATCCAGATCATAAGGAATGGCCAATTGACCCAATCCTTCACGAAGTATATGAATGGAATCAGCTGATGCATTCAACAGCAATTGCTGACGCAACCCGAAGCTTACATGCAACACGCCCGCCCTCCTTGCTACTACAAGGATATTATAAAGATCGCCAGGCGAGATAATTCCTCCCCTGAAGTTGATCTTGATAGTATGATTGCTTCGTATTCCCATACATGTTTATTTTTCAACCAGCACATTTTCTTTTGCCGATACGCCCAAACAATTTTCCAGGATGGCTTTCACTTCCGGTCGGCAGCTGCCGCAGCCCATGCCGGCGCCTGTAAGCTGGCACAATTGCAAATGGTCTTTACAACCCTCCTTGATCTTATTGAGCAGGTTGCCTTCGCCCACGTTGTTGCAACTGCATACCAGTTTTCCGATAACAGGTTCCGCGGCCTTACCGGAACGCAGTAACTGCAAGCGTTTTTCACTCAGTTCAATTTTTTGTTCGATGAGGTTCCTGAATTCCAGGAACTCAGATTTATCCCCGATAAGGATGGCGCCGATGAGCCGGTCGTTGTGAATGATGCATTTTTTATAATATCGCTTGGCTTTGTCGATGAATACCACTTCTTCATACGCAGGATCATCAGGACATTCCACTTCACCCAGCGAACAGAGATCGGTTCCGTGCATTTTTAAAATATTCATCAACAAAGAGCCTGTATAGTATTTTGAAATATCACCGGTCAGGTATCGCGCAACAATTTCTGCCTGCTGTTCTGCAGCAGCCGTAATGCCATACAGGAATCCTTTGAATTCCGCTATCTCGCCAACAGCAAAAATGTTAGGATCACTGGTTTGCAGGTACTCGTTGATCAGCACCCCTCTTTTGCAATGCACACCTCCTGCTTTCGCAATCTCAATGTTCGGAACAGTTCCGATGGCTATTACAATAGCCTGACAGTTCACGATCAATCCACTTTTCAACCGGATGCCCGATACCGTGTTATTACCCAGGAAGCGCTCTATCTCATCGTTATAATAAATCTCTACACCTTTATCAACCAGCTCTTCATGCAATAATTGACTGCCAAGCGGATCCAACTGACGGTCCATCAGCCTGGATATCCTTTGTACAATGGTCACTTCCACATTCACTTCACGCAGCGATGCTGCCAGTTCGATGCCAAGCAATCCTCCGCCTACAATGACCACCCTGCCATTGGCAGCGTCTATGTGATTTTTAAAATGATCAGCATCGGTTCTGCTACGCATGGTAAAGATTCCTTGCATGGCAGGAACATCCCTGAGCATGGCAGCCCTGCTGCCTGTTGCCATGAGCAGCACATCATACGAATGCACACCGCCTTTATCATCGGTAACCAACTTTTTTTCTTTGTCGATATGCGTGATGCTTACACCGCGATGCAGTTTGATATTATAATGGTATTCTTCTTCATCAGACATTTTCACCAGGTTACCCCAGGGAAGTGTGCCGGTAATATAATCGGGCAGCAATACGCGGTTGTAAAAAGGGAAATTCTCTTTGCTGAATATTTCGATCTCGTCTTCTGTATTCAGCATCCGGTAACTTTTCACAAAGCCGCAAGCGCCTGCACCCGCGCCAATTACAATGATCTTTTGTTTGGGCTTGGTATACAATTTTACTTCAACTGCAGAGAATTTAAAATCAGGCTCTTTGCTTTGCGGATCTACCAGGTTATTTGTGAGGTTATTGGCGCGATTGAGATCGCTATCCAACACCTTGCCCCAGTGCATGGGCAGGAATACAACGCCCTGTTTAATATTGTCAGACAACCTGGCTTTCACCCGCACATGACCTCTTTCATTGGTGATCTCTACCAGGTCGTTCTCCCTGATCTTTCTTTGTGCAGCATCTTCGGGATGCATTTCAAGAAAAGATTCGGATATGTGTTGCTTCAGTTTATTTACTTTACCCGTTTTGCTCATGGTATGCCACTGGTCTCGGATACGGCCGTTAGTAAGTATCAGCGGGAAATCGGGGCTAATTTTCTCCGACAGGTTTTCATCAGGAAAAGAACGGATGATCGCACGTTGAGAAGCTGTATAAAATGTTTTATCGGTAAAAAGTCTTGCAGTGCCATGTCCATTAATAGTCTTTGTATAAGGCCACTGCACAGCGCGTTTTTCTTTCAGTATAGCATGACTGAGATCACTGATATCAACATGAGTATCCTTTGTCAATGCAGCATGTTCGGCAAAGATGGCGGCCGCATTGGGATAATCAAATCCTTTGTATCCCATTTTCTGTGCAAAACGGCAAATGATCTCGGCATCGGGTAACGCCTCGCCGGGCGCTTCTTTTATTTTATGCAGGTAACCAATGCGTCGTTCAGCATTGGTCATGGTGCCTTCTTTTTCTGCCCAGGCAGCAGCAGGTAATACCACATCGGCGTATTTGATCATCTCCGATTGATGGCTAATCTCTTGTACTACCACAAATTTTGCTTTTTGCAAAGCAGCTTCTGCCTTGCGCACATCGGGCAGACTGATCAAAGGATTGGTACACAACACCCATATCGCTTTAAGCTTGCCTTCGTTCAGTGCATCGAACATTTCGGTAGCGGTCAATCCGGGTTGAGCCGCGATCTTTCCGGGCATAATATTCCAGAACTGTTCTACTTCGGCGCGGTGCTGCGGGTTTTGCAAATCGCGATGCGCAGGTAATAAGTTAGACAATCCACCTACTTCCCGCCCGCCCATGGCATTGGGCTGACCGGTCAGTGAAAGCGGGCCGGAGCCTGGTTTACCAATATGTCCTGTGATGAGATTGAGGTTAATGAGCGACAGGTTCTTATTCACACCAATCACACTCTGGTTAAGACCCATGGTCCACATGGTGATGAACCCATTCGCATCAGCGATCATCCTGGCGGCCAACCTGATATCGCTTTCCTCTATACCGCAGATGATCGCCGCTTCGGCAACCGTTCTTTCAAAAACGATCGCCCGGTATGTTTCGAATCCTTCTGTATGGTTTTCAATGAATGCAGGGTCGACGTCGTCGTTTTCTATGAGTGCCCTGCCAATGGCATGATGCAGTGTGATATCCGTTCCGGGATTCAGTTGTAAATGAAGATCAGCGAGGGAACAGGTTTGTGTTTTACGCGGATCGCTTACAATGATCTTGAGGGCCGGATTTTTTTCTTTGGCTTTTTCTACCCGTTGCCATAAGATCGGGTGACACCAGGCGGGGTTGGCGCCTGCTACAAAGATCAGATCGGCCAGTTCAATATCATCATAGCATACGGGTACACAATCTTCACCAAGGCTCATCTTATAGCCGGCCACAGCGCTACTCATACACAGCCGCGAATTGGTGTCGATGTTATTGGTTCCGATGAACCCCTTCACCAGTTTGTTGATCACATAATATTCTTCTGTGAGACATTGACCGGAAGCATAGAAAGCAACCGCATCGGGTCCGTATTTATCAATCAATGTTTTGAACACTGCAGCCGTTCTTTCCAATACACTATCCCACGAAACCTTTTGCCTTGGCTGATTTCTGGCGTAACGCATTTCAGGATAGAAAATACGGTCGCTGGTATCGTTCACCGTATAGTGCAGGTTCCTGCCTTTGCTGCAAAGCTGTCCCCTGTTCACCGGATGATCGGCATCTCCTTCAATGGTAACCCGTCCAAGCTTATCGGTATCTGCCACAATGCCGCAGCCTACACCACAGTAACAACAGATAGTTGTTTTTTTTTCGATACTATTTGTCTTTATCTCACTCACGGTAATGATTTAATAAGGCAAGCAATCGTTGACAGGTATTACTTGTTGTATTCCATCGCCATTTTCAGACGCACACGTTTTTCTTCTTTTGAGAACCTGGTCACCAGTACTATCAGTGATACGCCAATGACGATCATTCCTATATAGCTGAACGCGTCCAGGTAAGTAATACCTTTCGCTTTGAACAGGAATCCGAACAACATTCCTCCTACATTGCCTCCGGCGCCTACAATACCGCTCACTAAGCCTATGTTCTTTTCGCTGATAAATGGTGTAATGGCATAAGTAGTACCGTTAGCCATTTTAAGGAACAGGGCAAAAAAGATCATGAAGAAAATGGCCATACCAAAAGAACCCGATTTGGCAAACAGGATCAGGCCGAATCCTTCCAGCAGCAGTACCAGCGACAAAAGAATACCCTTTCCCCACATACCATAAGCTTTCCCTACTTTGTCTGCAAAGAGTCCGCCAAGCGCTCTTGCAAAAAGATTCATGAAGCCGAATAAGCCTGCACAGAGACCGGCGGTGCCCTGGCTGAGTTTGTATTCCTGTACAAAATGAAGGGCCGCTACATTATCGAATGTGATCTCCATTCCAAAACAAACGGCATAAGCGAGTGCGAGCGACCATACACGCCAGTCTTTCAGCACGCTGTAATTCTTTTTTCCTTTGACTTTAGGCGCTCTTTCTATTTCGTCGAAATTCCCGGCAGGTGTGTCTTTGGTAAAACGATAATAGAGAAATGCAGCGATGAGCATCAATGCGCCGGGAACGATCATCGCATAACGCCAAGCTTCCTGTTTGGTATAACCTATACCGACAATGGCGGCGAATATCACCGGCATGATCATATTGGTAACACCTCCGCCCAGGTTACCCCACCCACCGGCTACAGCGTTGGCAGTTCCTTTGATTTCCGGGGCAAACATCATGGAAGTATGGAACTGTGTGATCACGAAAGAAGCGCCAATAACACTGATAGCCAGGCGAAACAACAGAAATGAAGTGTAATCATGTGCAAAACCCACGCACATCACGGGAATAGCACCCAGTAACAACAAAGCGGTATAGGTTTTTCTTGGGCCCCATATATCGCATAATTTTCCGATTAGCAAACGGGCGATAATGGTACCTGATACTGATGCAATAACCACATTACCTATCTGCGATTTATCGAGGTGAAGGTCTTCCTTGATGGTAGGCATCAAAGGAGCAAGGCCAAACCACCCAAAGAAACATACAAAAAAAGTA
>Ga0114932_10000314_pt1 | contig 57578 bp, 55 predicted proteins | sample 2SBtaG_2_FD_87286 | JGI IMG/M metagenome (GOLD analysis project Ga0114932, IMG submission 87286) | Deep subsurface microbial communities from Kolumbo volcano to uncover new lineages of life (NeLLi) - 2SBTROV12_ACTIVE470 metaG | ecosystem: Environmental > Aquatic > Marine > Volcanic ...
TAGGACTATATTCAACACCCTTCAATATTCCTTCTAACCCATAATCTTCATCCTCAATAATATTCTTTCCGCCAGATATTGGAACAAATTTATCTAAATTTTCATTGTATTCATAATCCGCCAAGTATAATTCCCACCCAGAATATTCTAAAACTTTTACTATTGCCTGACTACTCTCTTTATATATTTCAGAACTACTTTTTGGAATATTGGAATTAGTTCCAAACTCTAAGTTTTGAACATAGGAGGATATCCACACAATAAGGATTATTGTTATAGGAACTAACAATAATATAATTAGCCATTTGTTTTTTCTTTCGTCCTTAAAGTGTAATTTATTTGTCATTTTAGATTAATTGCCTAGTAACCAAAACAAGAATATAATGCCTACAGGTATTAATCCCGTTTTTAATACTTGGTTCCAATTTAAATTAATTTTGACCATGTGATAATGCTTATCCGTATTAAAAAAACCTTCTTCTTCATATTCGGCAAACACTACATGAGAACTTAAAGGAATCAAAGGAATAAATATAAAACAAAACCACATAGTAGAAATATAAGGTTCTAAATCTTCTATTTCCTTCAACCCTAGGCCATGAAGTTCTTTTTTAGTTAAATGTCTTCTGCCATACAATGTTGTTCCAATGCCATTAATCATATACATAAAACTAATAATCTTTAGGGACTTTTAAGGTTTTTCATCTCTTTCGATTAATTCTGGCAGCCCTTCATTTTTCCTTTTTTAGGAAAAGAAAAGAAAATCTTAACAAAAATAGATTTTAAATAATCTCCAAACACCCCCTCACATTCATAAATTCCTCTCTCCTGAACGAAACACTTAGGCGAAGCCAAATGTGAAGCCACGAAAATCCCAACAATCCTTAAAAACCCCACTCCCCTCAACCATAAATGAATTAAAACATTCATATAAGATTTTCCTAAAATCCGCGAAACAAAGTTTCGCCCACCTTAGGGGTGGGAAGAAATCTTGAAAAGATTTCTGGGAGGGAAAATCTTCCCAAAACATAAAAATGACATATATAAAAAGAATGGTGATGCATGGATTCAAATCCTTCGCAAGGAAGACAGAAATTCCAATGGAAAATGTGATGAATGTAATTGTCGGGCCAAATGGCTCAGGAAAATCAAATATAACCGATGCACTCTGTTTTGTCCTTGGAAGACTCTCTATCAAATCAATTAGGGCGGCAAAAGCCGCAAACCTTCTTTTCACCGGAAATAAAACCTATAAAGGTTCTCAAGAAGCATCAGTAGAATTGGTCTTCGATAACACTGATAAATCATTCGCAGTAGATACTCCAGAGCTCTCAATCAAAAGAATAGTCAGAAAAAATGGACAATCAATATATAAGATAAACCACCAAACAAAAACAAGACAAGATCTTTTAGAAATTCTCTCACAAGCAGGAATTGACCCTAATGGATTCAATATTGTCTTACAGGGAGAAATTCAATCTCTCGTAAAGTCTTCTGCAGAAGACAGAAGAAAAATTATTGAGGAAGTAGCAGGAATCTCCATATATGAAACTAGAAAACATAAATCTATAAGGGAATTAGAAAAAACAGAAGAAAAATTAAAGGAAGTCTCAGCCGTTCTAAAAGAAAGAAATTCTTACCTAAAAAATTTAGAAAAAGAAAGACAAGAAGCTGTTCAATGGCAAAATCTCGAAAGCACAATCAAAAGATGCAAAGCAACACTTCTCTCCAAAGAAATGAAGGAAAAGGAAAAGGAAATTTGGGGAACAGAAAAGTCGATTGAAAATAATGAAAAAGAAATAAAAAATCTGAAAAAGAAAATAGCGGATAAGAATCTCTCAATGGAAGAACTCCAAAACAAGATAAAAATAATAAACAAAAAAATACAAGCTTCCACTAGTAGTGAACAAGAAACTCTCCATAAAGAGCTATCTGATCTAAAAGCAAATCTCGCAGGGCTAAAAGTGAGGAAAGAGAATTTTGAAACACGTCTAGAAAGAGGACATGAAAAACAAATAGACTATAAAGAAAAAATGGAAAATCTAGATGAAGAAATTTCTAAAATTCAAACGGCAAGCCCTGAAATAAAAAAACAACAGGAAAAGCACAAAGTCCTCCAAGAAAAATTAGATATTTTAGAAAAACATAGGAGAAGATTCTACATCTTAAAATCAGAGCTTTCAACTGCAGAAAATCAAAAGTCTGAAAAAGAAAAGTTCCTTATAGAATCTAAAAAAGAAATACAATTAATAGAACAAAATATAGAATCTCTCTTTAATGAAATCAAATATGGAAAATCTCTAGAAAAAGTCTCTGAACTGAAAAAAGAAACCAAGAGTGAAATAAATTCCTTAGAAGAAAAAATCTCTGGGTTAAGAGAAGAAATCTTGGAAAAGGAAAAAAGAAATGCTGTTCTTGAAATGGACATAAAAAGAGAAGAAAAATTATCTAAAAATATTTCTGGTTTAGAAATTTGTCCAATATGTAAGCAAAATGTAGAAGAGGGACACAAACACAAAATTTCTTCTGGGGCAAACCAAAAAATAAATTCGGCAAAAGGAGAATTTGAAAAGAATGTTCAAACAAGAGTTGAAGATACATATAAGATAGAAAAACTAGAAAAAAGATTATCTGAATTAAAAACAAAAGAAAATGAATTAGAGATAGATGAATTAAAAATTAAAAATTCTGTGGAGAGAAAAGAAAATATTAAAAGAATTTCTGCTTCAGAGAAAGAAGCAAAAGAAGATCTAAAAAAAATTAACGAAAAGATTCACATCATCCGTTCAGAATTTGAAAAATTAAAAGATATTGAAACGAAATATGATGAAGCAAGAATGAACTTACAAGAATTGGGTCTAGCAGAGATGGATGTAGATACTGAAATTACTCTAAAAAGAAAAGAGGTCAATAGATTAGATTTGGAACTAAAATCTACAATAAGAGATATTGAAGAATCTGAGGTTGAATTAAAAAAAATCACAACCATCATCTCTGAGCAAGAAAAACTCTTCTTAAAAAAAGAAATAGAAGAACAAAAGCTCTATGAAAAGTGTGAGAAATTCTTCAATGAAAAAAACGGACTTCAAGATCAAGAAAAAGTTCTTGAAACAGATATAATGGGCTTCCAACATAATGTTAGAAATTTTGAAGAAAAGATAAATCATTCAAAAATCCAAAAAGCCCAATACAATGCTCAAATTGACTCTTTAAAAACAGAACTCTCAGAATTCGGGAATGTCGAGTTAATTCAAGCCCCAATAGACCAAATAAGAGATAGACTCCAAAAAGCACAATTTAGGATTTCTAAATTTGGAAGTGTTAATATGCGAGCCCTAGAAGCCTTTGAAACAGTCCAAGAACAATGTACTCAAATCCAAGAAAAAGTGGAAACTATCGAAAAAGAAAAGGAAACTATCGAAAAAATAGTTGCAGAAATTGACAAAAAGAAAAAGAAATCCTTCTTAACAACTCTCAACGCAGTAAACCAATACTTTACAAGGAACTTCTCCCAGCTGTCTCGGAAAGGAGAAGTCTTCTTAGAATTAGAAAACAAAAAAGAACCTTTTGAGGGAGGACTAAACATCTTAGTAAAAGTCTCCCGTGGCAGATACTTCGACATAGCAAGTCTTTCTGGTGGAGAAAAAACTATGGTAGCTCTTTCCCTAATATTTGCAATCCAAGAATACAAACCTTATTGCTTCTACATCTTTGACGAAATCGATGCTGCTCTAGACAAACATAACTCCGAACTCCTAGCCGCCCTAATAAAAAAATACATGAAGACAGGTCAATACATCATAATAACTCACAACGACACTCTCATCAGCGAATCCACTAATCTTTTCGGCGTCTCCATGCAAGAGAATATTTCGAAAATCGTATCTTTAAAAGTATAGATTTTCGAAGGATGAAATTAATAAATTGGTGAACGAAGTTCACCCATCGTAAATGGTGGGAGAAATTTTGCAATAAAATTTCTTGGGAGGGAAATTTCATCCTTTTCTAAGATTGTGAGCTTGAAGGTTTGATCCAATCTCTTAATCCAATCCTCTTAATCCCACAGAATAAACAACCGCTGCAACAAAAGAAAATCCTCCACTAATAAACATCGTGTTTGCAATACCTAAAAAATTTATAGAAATTCCTGTCAAAAATATTGCAAGACTATTAGCTAAAGCCCATCCGACCCCATTAATAGAACTAAGACTTGCCCTAATCTTTGAAGAAAATTCATGATGGAGTGCAGAATCTTCAACAACATCTGTCATCGCCAAGAGGATTTTTAGAATACTCAAAAGAATAATGCTCACAACAATTGAAGCTATTAATGTTAGCCCTATAATCACAAGGCCTAAAATAACAAATAGTAAAAATAGAGAATTTCTAAATCCTTTTTTAACCGCAAGTTTTTGTGCCATAATGGGCCCTATTAAAGCGAAGGTGGCAGAAATTGCATAAATTCCTGGAATAACTTCTGGACCAAACCCGAATACAGCTACGAAAAATAATGGGAGGGCAACGAATAAACTACTAATAGAAAAAGTGCTCGCATAACCTCCTATAAGAAGTGCCCTAAGATTTCTATTATCCTGGTGAAAAATATATGTAAACGATTCCTTCAACTTAATAATAGATTTTCGAATATAGCTGGCAGGAATCTTTTCTGGAGAAAAATTCTTCTCAATCATATATTTTCCCGTTATCAAAAAAATCCCTAAATAAACCATGGAAATAGCAAGCCAAATAGCCCTAAAATTTTGAGAAACAATAAGGAATCCTATAATTCCTCCGATAAGCCAACCACTTTTCTCGTAAATATACCCTTGAGAAATAAGCCTCACTAACTTGGACTTCTTTTTCGCAATATTCAGCGAATCAATCGCCCAAGGTCCAATAGTTCCACTACCAAATGCCCAAGCGATATCGTGAAGAAGCCAAAAGGCTGAGAGAATCCAAAAATTAGTAAATAAAAACACTCCTAAAAATGCAATAAAGAAAAGAAACTGGGAAATCATCGCCGCCTTTTTTCGGGAATCATAATCTGCAATTGCACTTGTGGGAAACTCAAAAATCACAATCATCAAAGTTGAAATCGCAAAAAGAGTTGTCACAGCAATAACATTAAATCCTAGAGAGATAAAATAAATAAGCCCTAAGGCACTTACCAAGGCTCTCCTCAAACCATGAGTAAACTCAATGCTATTCCTAATCCTCATCACTTTCTTTTCAAAACTCATGTTCCAACAAACATTCAAACATTATTAAACATATCCAAACCCACTCACAACATCTCCTTCCTAACGAAACGCCCAGACAAAGTCAGGCGTGAAGCCAAAAGCTCTCACCATCTAACAAAAAAATAAAAGCACCCCCTCACCAAAGGGGAAAGCCTTCTCCTCCGCGAAACCGCGAGCAAAAGACATTAAATAAAAATAAAAAATAATTAGTGAAGTTAGTAGTAACTTGTTTCTACTTCTTCCATTGGTTTTTCCTTTCTAGCAAGAAGAACAACCAAAACAGCAAGAAGAACAAGGAAGATTATTACAAGGATTATTGTTAAAGCAACAACAGATGCTGAAACAGATGACCCAGTAACATTCGCTCCGAAAACAACTGATTCTCCGTTAACATCAACTGAAAATGTGTATGTTCCAACTTCGGCGTCATCTGACGCAGTAACTGAAATAGCAACAGTCTCACTTGAACCAGCATCTACAGTAACAACTGAAGGTGTGGAAACAATTAAACCTGTTCCAAAAACAGCATCTATGTTGAAAACTTTTACACTGTCTCCAGAGTTAACAAGAATCAAATCGTACGTAGCAGTTTCTCCTGCGTTTAAGTCCTTATTCTTTATAGCAGCCAAAACTTCAACAGCGTTAGAATCTCCAACACCGATAAGTTGTTCTACAGAAGTAGATGCGTCAATATTGTAAACTTCAACTTCCATCAAGTGAACACCACCTTCGGCGTTCCCAGGAATTTGTAAGTATACCTTGGCTAAAGCAGAATCTGTATCATCTTCGTCATCATTTCCTAAGTCGTTATCTACTGAAGTTGTAACTAAATCTCCTAAATATTTTTGTGAAAAAATACCTAATGAAGGGATAGAAACTACAACGTATGTATCGTCAGCTCTGTTAAATCCATTGTTCTTTACAACAACAGAGATAGGAACAGTGTCCCCTGCAGAAACCTTTGAAGGGTAATTAACAGACAAAATTTCTAAAGTATACGATTCTCTTTGCATTCTAATTGTGTATTCTACTTCAGTTCTATCAGTTGAAGAAACGATTTCCACATAAAGAGTATAATCTTTATATTGGTCATCTTCATCAGATGGGAGTTCTAAGGACAAAAGCTTTGAGTATGTAGTTCCATCAACAATGTCAAATCTGCTTGTAGCAGCATAAACATCATCTCTGTGACCTTCCATACGAACCTTCACCTTAACATCTTCCATATCCATATCTGCATCAAATATAACCCTCACAGGAACTACGTCACCAACAGCTCCAGACATTGTTGTAACTCCGCCCAAATCGACGTCGTTAAACTCAGTTGTAACTCCGGTTGCAAGTTCTCCTGCAGCGGCAATACTAACGGCAAATAGAGACAAAACTACAATAAAAGGAATTAAAAGTAAATTTTTATTCATATTTTCCATATTAAATTTAGTTAATCTTTGGACAAAAGATAGGTATTTAAACCTTATTATTGTTGTAATTCTGAAAGGACGAAAACCTTAAAAAAGTATACTTTGGTATACATTATGTCAAAAAACGGAGTAATAAAAAACATGAGTAATAAGAAAACAAATAAGAAAACTATAAGAAAGAAGAAAGAAACCTCAAAGATAACTACTATGAAACTCTTAGAAGAAACTAAGATTCGAATAGAAAAATTAAGAGAACATAAAAGAGAATCTTATGATGATATACTAAGAAAGATCCTATACGTCTTAAATGTAGCAAGAGACGACCCAGAAAAGGCTAAAAGGGTCTTAGAAAGAATTGATGATTTAAGAACTAGAATGTTAGAAGAAGAACTTCAACAAAAAGAAGATTTGAAAAAAGAAAAGGAAAGAGTTTAAATTACAAATTATGCTTCTGGAGTAAAATTTTCAGAAGGTACCTCAAAATAATATTCCTGTCCTGTCCAAGAACACCTTACTCCCACAATACTCCTACCATCTTGTTCAGACATCTTCAAAACCTTCAGTAAGCCTTCACCATGCAATAGACTCTTCCCAATAACCCCTCTTTCTGAGGTAGATAAGTACCTCATATCTGAAGTGAAGCTCCCTTCCATTGTTTCAGAATCATAAGCAGGAGCAAAAAAATCCGCAGGAGGACCTCCTAATGCATTAAAGGTGACAAATCTCTCATTGCTGAACATCCCTTCATTATAATTACAAGAAATAAAACCTCTTACTCTTTCAACCATCACCCTATAGTCTCGAAATAGTTTATATATTTTTAGGTGCTATCTAAACCCAAAAAAATTTAAATCTCAAAACCACTTCCACCCAAATTATCGATATTCTGGATAATATAAGTATACATCTTCTTTATAACTAAATCTTGCAGATTCTCTCTTAAAACTCCATGGCAAACAGACATATCTCTTTCAGGAACTCCTACAAAACCCTTCGGCAAGCTACAGACCATACTCTGCCCTTCTAATCTAAGAGAGTCTTGATTATTCAGTTCTCCTTGCAAAAGTTCCACGTTAATATTACACTCATCTCCAGAACTACCAAGGATAGAGTACCTAAAAATCATATCTTCCCCTCCAATAAATTTGGCCCTATCACAGGATTTTAAATATTCATTAAAACAATTCCAATCACTACAACTATCAAAACTAAAGAAAAAAAGCCACCCCGCATAAATCGCACCAAGAGCAACTATCAAGATAATCAATAGCTTAATCGCAAAATGATTATTTCCAGAACTCTTCTTCCCACCTTTCTTTACCTTCATAGAAGATGTATGTTCTAGAAGTATATAAAACTTATGAAATAAAAAATAAAAAAGACCCTTCTGAAGAAGGGTCAAAATTGAATACCTATAATGAAATTAATTCTACACTAGTCTCAAAAGTCTTCCCAAAAGTCTTTGCAGCAACTGCCTTCACTTGAAGCTTTTCAGCTCCATTAATAACTGGACCAGTAGCATTAGAAACCATCAAAACAAAGGAATCTTTAGAATTAACAGAACCCAATCTAGACGAAGGAACATTTTGAACAATCTCCAAATCTTCATTCAAGACAAGAACATTTCTTCCCTTTATCTCAATAGAGAGTTCTCTCAACTTAGAGATATCTTTATCATTCAAACTTCTTCGCTTTATCTCTTCTAAGGGCTCAACAGATTTTTGCCTATCAAACTTAGAATTAGTGTCTTTTCTACCATAAGATCTCTTAGAAGAATCTTTAATCTTCCTCAAAAAAACCTCTGCAGGAACTTTTTTCCGAAGTGCCTGTAACAATTCTTTCCCGGCAAGTTCTTCAACTTCTTTTCCGTCAGGCGCCTGTGCGATATAAACTACTTTTGCATTCTCACAAACATTCTGAGCAATGAGGTTTCCTCCACGGTCACCATCAACAAAGAGTGTTAGCTCCTTAGTCTCTCCAAGGGTAGCAATTGTTTTTGGAAATCGGGTTCCTTGCATTCCAATAACGTTATTGATTCCATGCTTCAACATATTAACAACATCTGCCCTACCTTCTGCAACAATCAATTCTTTTTCAGCATCAATATTTGGACCTGCAGCCAAACCTTCTTCGCCATAAGTTACAGCTTTTGAAGTTCGAGCAGATTCTTTCAATTCAGTCTCCATCTCAGTAGAATCCATTCCCTCATTCTTAATGTTAGCAAGCAAAGCCTTAGCCCTTTCCATGATATAATCTCTCTTAGAACCTCTAACATCTGAAATATCTCTAATAGAAATTTTAGCATCTGTCGGACCAATCTTATCAATTGTTTCTAGTGCCGCAGCAATAATTGTCGTTTCTGTTTTATCCAAAGCAGAAGGTATGTTAATCTCTCCAGTGGTTTTTCCATCACTAGTATTCAAATCAACTTCAATTCTTCCAATCTTTCCTTCTTTTTGAAGCTCTCGAAGCTCCATGTCACTTCCAAGCAAACCTTCTGTTTGACCAAACAAAGCACCTATAACATCGGGCTTTTGAAACGGACCCTCCGCTACGAAATCTGCAATAATCGAATATTTTATCGACGTTGGACTTATTTTAGCCATTTTTCTTTTTCTCCATATTTAATTAATTAGTTAGAAATCTCTTCGCTATATCTTTCAATAGCTCACCTGAATCTGAACGTAAATGTGATAGTTGTAATAATAATCCTTCTGGATTTCTAACAACAATTAAACAAACTTTCTCTTTTTAAAGCTTACGATATTCCAAAAACAACGGAAATCTTTAAATACTTTTCAATTCAGAAAGGTGTAAATAAAGAGGGCAAAATGGAATCTAGCGACGAGGAATTCAGTGAAGAAGAGTTCGATGATGAAGACGAACTTAAAGACGACGAATAGCCCAAAATAAACAAAAAATGTCTGAACTAGAAGAGATTGGAATTGAAGAAGGTGACTTTGACCTTACAGAAGAAGCAGAAGAGTTAGAATAGTTATTTTTATTTTTATTTTTTTAAATCACTTAGAGGTACTTGTGGCTCACAACCCTTCAAGTAACTTCGCTTCTCTAAACAACCCAAGAGCATTATATGTAGCGGTTAATTTTTCCTTAATTTCATTTTTTTCAATTTCTTCCAGATTCATTTTAATAATCTTTTCATAAAATTTTGTAGCAGAAGCTTTTTTTCCCTTATCTTCCAAAGCCTTTGCAGAGACAAGGTAAATATTCTTCCTCGCCAACTTAATCTTTGACTTCTGCTCTATATTCCCATCTCTAAGGGCCCTCACAAACATCTCATCTGCATCCTCTACTCTCCCTGCTCTAGAATAAAGCTCCGCAGCAGAAATATAACTCTCCCTCCTCTCCCTAAAGGAAACTTCAGCTGAAGCTTTATTCGACAAAGCTTTAGCCGCCCGTTCATACATTCCTCGCTCCTCCAAAAACCTCGAAAGTTCTCCCCACAAAAACCTCTTTATCTCGAAATTAAATCCAGTCTCTTTTAAAGCAGATTCTAAATAATTAATCTTATTCAAGGAAGTGGCCATCATAGACAACTTCTCTTTGATTTCTTCAATCGTCTTTTCACGTACCTGAACTACCATAAATAACCAATCACACCCTACCTTTTAAGAATATATGTAATCAAAAACTCTTAATAAAATTATTTCATTTTCTCACGTTGTTTTTGTATCTTTGCTGCATGAGCCTTTTCTTTTTTGTTTGCCTTTCTAATCATAGAAAGATGGTCTTTAATAATTATTTTTTCTATTTTTATTGGCTTTACTTTTTCAGTACTCACCCACTGACTACTCCCTTTTGGCTCGTTTTTGAAAGTTTTGGAAGGCAAGACATATACATATCCTTCTTTATGTTTTGGCCACCCTTCTAAAATAATACAAAATCTAATAAAAAATTTGCCATCCTTTTTCCCAACACCCATACTCGCATCTTTTACCCCATCACCCCTACAAATTGACATTCGGATAGCTTGTTCCTTAAATGATGTTGCATAAACCGCTTTCTGATTATTCTCCGGGTTGTTTGGGTCTATTTCTGGAGGTGCTCTGGGGATAAAATAACCCCCTTTAATTTTTCTAGGACTCCCGTGATAAAGATATTTAGGCTTCATTAAAAATTAAAGATTTAATAGTATAAAAATCTTATTCGATAAAACCCTTAAGCTTCCTCAACAAAACACCCTAGCAAAGTCTGGAGTGAAGGAATCAAAAACTCTTAAATAACCAATTAACCTAAAAACAAAATGAAAAGATGTGAATGGGTAAACAATATAAGTGAAGAATATATAGATTACCATGACAATGAATGGGGCGTTCCAGTTCACGACGACAATAAACTTTTTGAATTCTTAATATTAGAGGGGGCTCAGGCAGGACTTTCATGGTCAACAATTCTAAAGAAAAGAAAAAATTACCAAAAAGCATTTGACAAATTCAATCCTAAGAAGGTTGCAAAATACGATTCAAAAAAATTTGGAGAATTAATACAAAACACAGGGATTGTAAGAAACAAACTTAAAATAAAATCCGCCATCCAAAATGCAAAAGCTTTCTTAAAAATCCAAAAAGAGTTTGGTTCCTTTGATAAATATCTCTGGGGTTTCATAAACTACAAACCAAAAAAAAACAAATTCAAGAAGATGTCCCAACTCCCAGCAAAAACAGAACTAGCAGAAAAAATCTCAATTGATCTAAAAGACAGGGGAATGAACTTCGTCGGCCCAACAATAATTTATGCATTCATGCAAGCAACAGGAATGGTAAACGACCATACGACAGACTGTTTCCGATATAAATTATAATTTGCCTTAACTTAAATTCTGCCGAAGGACCTTCCTTCCAAGAATAAACTTTTTCCTTCATAACTCCCTACCATCAGCGATAATTCCACACGGGTTATTTCTGGATTTACTGGTACCATAACAATATCTCCCCCAGGGGAAAAAAGATATTCTCTTTGCGGGTTCATTCGATTTGGTTGAACATCATTAACGTGCTCTCTGCTCCCTACAAGCCAACAAGACTCTAATGTTTTGAGAACTTTTCTTTCTACACCTCTCATTATTTCGGGATTTATTGTTTGTCTCGAAAGATCATATGCTTCGGGAATTCTTGTTTGATAAGAAAAATGTGCGCTAGTGACTATAGGCAATTGTTCCTCTCCCAAGGGATGTCTCAGTTCCCCATCGAATGGTTCTTTATAGGAAAACTGATAGGGTTCTTGTGATTGTTGTCTCGCGGATTTAGGAATATATCCGTCTCCAGAGAATCTTAAATTAAAGAATGTCTCCTTACTTTCCCCATCAAAAGATTCTGGTTCTCGATTAGAAATTGACCACCCAAAACTATTTAATCCTTCACGAAGTTGAACTACAGGATCAACATCTAGTCTACCTCCCCTTGCGATTTCAGAGATATTACTATATGCATCTAAAGGGCTAACAGCCACTTCACTAGGGAACCTTAACTCAAATTCATGTTCTGGAAGACCAAATCCTGAACTAATATCTCTCCCTACAAATAGCCCCCATACATACTATTTCCTTTTTCAAGTTCCCGTGCACGATTTTCAAGAGCCCTTCTTCCAACACACCTAATACGCCCTTGCATTTGCCCAATATCTAGGAGTACATGACTATCGTTATCATAAATTGCTTTCGCAGATTCTCCGCCTTCAACAGTAGCATCTCCCCTCCTATCCTCACAACTATCAGCTTTATAAAAATTTATACACTAAACTATCTAAACAAAAATTCTAACAAAAAATCATATCGCCTTAGGAACTTTAGTCCCCAAAGCTAAAAAATAAAAATAAAAAAGAGGCCTTATCGGCCGTTAAAAGATAGAAATTACAATTTCTTCTCAGTTAAACTCTTACAAACACCTGCTGCAACTGTAACACCCGCGTCTCGGATAGCGAATCTTGCCATGTTTGGATTCTTATCTGCAGATTCCAAAACAAGATTTCCGATCGGTTTGACCTTCACAATAGCAACATCCCCATTCTTCAAGAAGTCTGGGTTTTCTTCAGCAACTTGTCCGCTTGCAGGGTCCAACTTAGCTTTAATTTCCACGAATTGACATGGAACTTGAGCTGTGTGAACATGGAAAACTGGTGTGTAACCTTTTGCAATTACAGTTGGGTGGTTGATAACAGCCACTTGAGCTTCAAACTCTTCAACTATTACTGCTGGTTCACCTGCATCACAAATAACGTCTCCTCGAGCCATGTCTTTCTTACCAACGCCTCTGACGTTGATACCAACATTATCTCCAGCTTCAGCTTCTTGTAATTGTTCATGGTGAGCTTCGATACTTCGAACTTCACCTTCGATTCCAGTTCCGGATCGTCCAGGTAGTACTATGACCTTTTGGCCAATCTTCATAATACCGGTTTCAATCTTTCCTACAGGAACAGTACCAATCCCAGTGATATCATAAACATCCTGGATAGGCATTCTCATTGGTAAGCCAGTTGGTTTCTCTGGTGCAGGGAACTTATCAATCTGTTCAAGAACAGTTGGTCCTTTGTACCACGCCATCTTGTCGGACTTGTTCGCAATGTTATCCCCCATAAGGGCAGAACCTGCAATAAAAGAGGTAGTTTCAGGATTAAATCCTGCCTGTTTAAGAACTGCAGAAACATCTTCTACTGCTTTCTTGTACTTATCCTCATTGTAATCTACAACATCCATCTTATTGATTAAAACTGCTAAGTGTTTTACACCCATAGTTCTAAGCAACCAAACGTGTTCCTTTGTTTGAGGTTGTACACCATCTTCACATCCAACAACTAAAAAGGCAGCATCTGCTTGAGAAGCACCAGTAATCATGTTTTTAACAAAATCCTTGTGTCCCGGAGCATCAATAATTGTAACTTCAAAATTCTTAGTCATAAGCTTCTTATAAGACAAGTTAATTGTAACTCCTCTTTCTCGCTCTTCTTTCAAATTATCCATTACATAAGCAAATTCAAACCCAGCTTTACCATGTTTTTCTGCTTCTTCCTTGTACTTTTTCATCTCTTGTTCAGAGACTGCGCCACCATCAAAGAAAGTTCTACCTACTGCAGTACTTTTTCCTTGGTCAACGTGTCCAACGAAGACAACATTCATTCCTGGTTTTTCTTTAGCCATTTTTTCTAATTTTTTAATTTAGTTAATATAACCCAGAGCATAACGCTCAAAGAGTAAATATATTGTGTAATATTGGTTTTTAAAGTTTGTGCAAGCAAATTTTAAACAGGAGGATTTGAAGTAACCAGCTTTTTAATGTATTCAGTTAACTCTCCAAATCCTCCTTTCATTAAACCAACACATTTAAATATACTATATTATAAATAATATTAAGATTATTAGAACTATTAAGACTATTAAGATTATAAATAATATAAAATGGCAAAAAAGGGAATCAGTATAACTATAGAAGATAGAATTCTCAGAAAGTGGAAAGAATATACTGAAAAAGAATGCATCAATTCTTCAAAATTAATTGAAAAATTAATTGAAGAACATCTAAAAAAGAGGAGAGAAAATGTTTAATAAAAATATAAAGAAAAAGATAAAAAAGAAAGGAATCTCTATTAAATATTCTCATGTAAAATCTATAAAAGACATAGTCATAATAGACGAAAAAATATCTGATAAAATAGAATAAGGTTTCTCCCATTTTCCAATCCCCTTACACCAAAATCTCCCAAGCCTTTAGTCAGCAAATTTCTTTTTTTATCAGATAAGTTTTGCAGGAAACATTTTCGCCACGTACTTGAGTACGCAAGAAAATTTTTACAAAAAAATTAGCGATAAAAAAAGAAATTTATTGGTTCTCGGCTAGTCCTTTCCTATCCCTAATCTGACGAATAATTTTAACCTGCAAATCGTTCGGCAATTTCTTAAAAGTCTGACTAACCAATGAGGAAACTCCTCTTCCTTCTGTCGCACTTCGAAGGTCTGAAGTCCAACCAATCATCTCTTGAACGGGAATCTCGGCATTAATTGTAACCCCACTCTCTTCTTGAGCAACATCTACTAGATTACCCCTCTTGGTAGAAACAAGTGAAGTTGCAGCCCCCATAAATTCTGTCGGAGCTTCAATTTGATGAACTTGAACAGGCTCAAAAATTGTAGGGGTTGCTTTTGCAAAGGCCCCTCTAACTGCTTCCCTAATTGCTGGATAGACTTGTGCTGGACCTCTATGAATCGCATCCTCATGTAATTTCAAATCAACCAAAGAAACTTTCAATTTGAGGCATGGTTCTCTAGCCAACGGACCAGCCTTCATAACTTCTTCAAAAGAATCCAAAACAAGCTCAATTACTTCTCCAATATGAACTTCACCTTTGGTCTTATCCAAAAAAACATTCCCTTGGAAAATATCTCTATACTGCTGTGCCTCATCTCGAGAGATTCCAAGGCCAACAAGAGTTTCATCAAGTGCCTTATCTTTCTTCTTAATTCTTCCCTTTGGTAAAGTTCCGTCACTAATAGCTTCAACAATAGCATCTTCTAAAGGTTCCACTGTTAAAAAGAAGCTATTATGTTTATTAGGGCTTCTCCCTTCTGCTGCATCACTTTGCTTAACAACAGATTCTCTAAAAACTACAATTGGAGCTCCAGATTCTACATCCAATCCTTTCTCAGTCTTAATCCTATTCTCAATAATTTCTAAATGGAGCTCTCCCATTCCAGAAAGCAAAGATTCTCCGGTCTCTTCATTAATTTCAATTCTAAGTGAAGGATCCTCCTTTCCAATCTGTCTTAAAATTTCAACAAGTTTGGGCAAATCTGCAGTTCTCTTTGCAGAAATAGATTTTGTAACAACCGGTTCAAACAAATGGCTAATCGCTTCAAATGGTTCAATTGGATTTGTGGAAACAGTCTCACCAACAACAACATCCCGGAGACCAACGATACCAACAATATTTCCAGCCACTACTTCATCTAACTGAACTCTCTGAGCCCCTTTGTAAATAGAAACTTGTTGTGCCCTAACCTTTTTATTAGCAATATTCAAATGCAACTCATCTCCTTGTTTAATCTTTCCTCCAAAAAGTCTCCCTGCAGCAACTTCTCCAGCATGAGGGTCAACCACAATCTTTATAGGAACAAATGCTACTTCACCATCAATATTACAAGATTGAAAATCTTTTCCAGCAGTACTATCCAAATCTCCATGCCAAATTTTTGGAATCCGATATTTCTGAGCAACAACAGGGTCAGGATGATTATTAACTACCATATTCAAAATAACTTCGTGTATCGGTGCCTTTTTCGCAAGAACCTTGTAATTTTCTCCACCTTCCCCATAAGCATCAATTATTTCTTTAAACGAAATTCCATTCTTCTGCATGTAAGGAATAGACAATGCCCAATTATGGAATGCTGAGCCAAATGCAACTGAACCGTCCGCCACAGATACTTGAAACTTCTCCTTAAATTCAGGTTCAGCAATTTTTGCAATAAGAGCATTAACGTCATTGATTATCCCAATAAATCTTTTCTGCATCTCTTCAGGCGTCAACTTTACTTCCCTAATTAGTCTATCCACCTTATTAATAAAAAGAATCGGCTTAACTCTCTCTTTAAGTGCTTGTCTAAGAACAGTCTCAGTTTGTGGCATAATCCCTTCACTAGCACATGTAAGAACAATCGCACCGTCCACTGCCCTCATAGCTCTTGTAACATCTCCACCAAAATCAACATGACCTGGGGTATCAATTAAATTAATCAGATAGTCTTGTTCTTCGACTGTATGAACCATAGAAACAGAAGCAGAATCAATTGTAATTCCTCGCTCAGCCTCATCCTCGTGAAAGTCAAGTGTTCTTGCTTTTCCTGCAAGGTCTTCACTCATCATTCCAGCACCAGCAAGTAAATTATCAGAAAAAGTGGTCTTCCCATGATCAATATGTGCACAAATCGCAATATTTCGAATGTGTGTGGGGTCTCTCTGTAACTCTTTCACTCTTTCAGTCATATCAATTGCCATTGTTTAGAATTGAAAAATCGCTTTAAAAACTTTTGTGTAAGCAATACATCTAAAAGTTTGTATAGACTATAAATCAAAAATCAAATAATCTTTCTCAAAACGTAAAGTCTATTTTTATCCTCAGAACTCCTACTTCTCCCAATAGGTTGGTAAATTGCTCTTCCTTGAAAAATATCCACCTTAAGAAATCCTCCACTAATCCCTACAGCCCCCATCTCTTCTAAATCCTCTCTAGAAAAAGTGTTTATATCATAATGAAATCCATCATCAGAATTTGGCTCAAATCTCCCAAGATTATCCATCTATAAAAATAGTTCAATTACTTTATAAGAATTGTCATACTAAACCATCCAAACGAATTTTGATTTTCAGTCGGCAATATTTTCACAAAGAATAACTACCTAAACATCTTTTAAATCAGATCTTCTATGATAATCTTGACTCTCAATAACTCCCAGGGCTAAACTTCTTCCACTCCCTTGAAGTTCTTCAGATCTACTCTCCTGAAACTCCAAGAATGAATCATAAATCTCCGTCCCCACCAACATTCTTTCAATATCTTTACTAAAATTAAAATTTGGTTTAATTGGTGGGATAAACATTTTCCTAACAACCGTAGGAGATCTATTTTCAGCTTTAGGCAAAACTAATTCTCCCCTACAAGAAGAATGAACACCTACCGCTAATTTTTCCAAAACTCCATTAATTCCCTCAAAGGTTTCTCTTTCTTCAAAGTCCCGAGGATTAACATAGGGCAAAACATTAAACATTGTTAAAGAAAAATCTCCTTCCTGATAAAGCCTCGGGGAAACAACAAACACATCGTATTTGGGTCCCTCAGCTCCTGAAGTCATATGAGCTAAAGAACCAAAAGTATTAATCCCATACACATTCAATCTTTTCAATTCATCTGTAACAGGACCTCCAGAATAAAAGCCCCTATCTAAAGTAATCTCCTCAGGCTTTAACCTTTGCACAAGCCCCTTAAATAACTGCCCCAAGCCCCGAATATCCTTATTTGCAAATTCCTCTCCCAGGGATTCAAGCATATCTTCCCTCAATCCATCCACTGAAACAGTCTTAGATTCCTCTGGTAACATGTGTAACATGGCAAATTAACAATCCCTCCATATATAAAAACTATTGTGATAGAATCCACATTTCACTAAGAAACTAATTTTACATTTTTGGTAGGACAGTTCGCAGTGTAAAAATTTTCGCCGTGTGCTCTTGCACATAAGAAAATTTTTACCAAGAAATTGCTATTAAAAACTAATTTTTATCGAGCGGAGTCGGCTTGTTTCTCTGCATCATTCTTCTTAGAAATTGCATGACTCTCACTTGACCCCTCACTTGCCGCCATTATTTCCTTAGCCAAAGATTCAACAATCGTCGCCTTTTTATTGAAAGCCTTATCATAAGCCCCATTAATAATATACCTAAGAACCAAATTCAATCTCCGCCTAGGGCTAACATCTACTGCTTGTGGATATTTCGCACCACCATATTCAATAGAAGTCACTTCATCTCGTGGAGCACCATTCTCAATTGCCTTAGCAAAAACCTTCAGAGGATTCTCTCCTGTCTTCTCTTCAATAATCTTAAACACATCAATTACAATTTTAGTACATCGAGCCTGCTTCCCTGTAATCCATCCGGTAATAATCCTATGCTTCTTCCCACGACTTCCAGGAACCTGCAATAAATTAATCAATCTCTCAACAACATTAACTTTTGACCTAGTAGGGTCCCACTTAATCCGACCATGACTCTTCAGCATCAACTTAGGATTCAAATTCACAACCTTCTTCAATCCAGGGTCTTCAATCCGAACCTCTGAAGCATCAAACATACCGAATACTTTCATCTGAACCATTATCTACGTCCCTTCTCAATCTTTCCTTTCCATAAAGGCTCAAGAGGCTGGTCATTTACTTTAATAACTTGAAACCGAACACCTGATAAATCCCCTTTCGTTCTTCCTTGCTTCCCACCAATTCTTTCAATCATAACCTCATCGTGCTCATCCACAAACTTCTGTGCCAAATTTCCTGGAATGAACGCAGTCACTTCTTTTCCATTTTTAATCAATTGAACTCTGCAACATTTCCTCATGGCAGAATTTGGCTGCTTCGCTTCCTTTTGAATTTTTTTTGTAACAATTCCTTTAGCCTGAGCAGCTCGTCCAATCGGGTCAAACTTCAAACTAATACCAAGCCTTTTCTTCTTATCTGGAAGACGGTTATCTCTAAACTTCTTCCTTGCTTTCTTCAATTTTCGTCCACTCATTAATCCCATGTTTCAGTATAAATTATGTGAAGTTTTGATTTATAAAGTTATTGTACCTTTAATCTCTTACCTCCCTCAAAGAACTAAATCTTTTCAAAAGCCTCTACCATGCTTCACAAGTAATTAATTTTTAGTAAGTAAGTTCGCAGTGTAAAAATTTTCGTCGCGTATTTAAGTACGCAAGAAAATTTTTACCAAGAAATTGCTACTAAAAATTAATTACGCAATCCTAAACTTCGCAATCCTAAAGTAATTCTTCAAAACATCTGAGAGTTCTTTCTCTCGAATACGGTTTCTACCTATCAAAGCCGCCTTATTTTGACGACCAGCAGTAAGAGTCATAGAATTCCCATTCAATTCAACCTTAGTAAACTCAACAGGGTCAACAACATCTGCAACAAACTTTGAAATCCCTTCATTACTATCTATGGAAGGCATCGCGATAACCTTAATATTCTTTCGAAGAATCTCTCTTAATTTTTTAACATTAATAGCTCCTTTCCCAATCGCCTTAGAAACTTTCACTTTTGGAACCGCAAAAATAATTTGATTATTATAAACAAAACAATTCTTAGTTGGAACGCCAGAAACTCGAGAGAATAAATTAATATACCTCATCAACTGCATGTCAATAGTTCCGGCCATATTATTTTGCCCTCTTTGTGGGTACACCTTGGTGCGTCAAAGAAAAAACTTCGCTCTCAAAATCAAGATTTAATTCCTTAGAAAGTTCTGCCTTAGGTTTCAAAACAACAAACTCAATATTTGCAGACTCAAGCCTTTCAACGGTTTCATCTCGTGCATCTTTAGCAATAAAAACTCCTGATAATTTTTTAGCATTCTTTATAGACTGGCGAATTCCAAATAAAACGCTTCCTTTCTCCATAGCATCCCTAATTTCTTTTAAACTCATGTTATTAATCAAAAAAATCTTTATTTAAATTTAACCTTTCTTTTTTTCCTTTGGTTTTTCGGCCAATGAACCGGTAACTCTAACCAAAAGCCCTGGAAGTCCAGTTCCAACAGGCACAGGTTGATTTAAGATTATATTCTCAATTACAGAAGCTAACTTATCTTTCTTCCCAGTCTTAGTAGCTTGAACAAAGTGTTTATCAGGAGTCTCAAAACTTGCCCTCGCTAAAATAGAACTTTTGTCAGAGATAATACCCATTCTCGTAATTCCCTTAACTGCACCAGAGCTAGTCATAGTGTCTGCAATAAGCATTGAGTGCTTAATATCTACATTAAGACCTTGAGAAACAATAACTTTCTGAATTTCATTAATAATAACTCGTCTTGCAACTTCTATTCCCAAAACATTTGAAACTTCATGAATATCATTGGTAACAGTTTTGTCTGCATCAACTCCTTTAAATGCTAATAGATCTTTCAAGTTAGACCCAGCAGTCAAAATTACATAATCTTTACCCCTCTTAACAATCAAAACTTGTGAAATCTTTTTAATTCCTGTCAATATAACTTCTTTTAATTTTTCTTTAGTCTTATAAATCTCTTTAAAATCTTCATTAGCCATATCTAAAATCATTCCATCACTTAACTTCTTAACTGCAAATCCTTTATCTTTCAAAACTTCCACTACTTTTTCAAGGGTGATATGTGCACTACGAAGAGCTTTTGAATCAATACCAACCTTAATTTTCTTTGAACCAAAATCAATAGCAATCTCCGTTACAATTTCCTTTAACTTAACTTCCTTTATCTTCTCCGCAATTAACTTTGCTTTTGATTCATTATTGTGATTCTTATCTAAATAAATCTCCATAGCTGGAGTTTTTGGAAGTTTTCTAGCATCCAAAATTTCTATAATTCTCGGAAGTCCTTGGGTAACTTGCACTTCTGCAACACCTGCAGCGTGGAAAACATTCAAGACCATCTGTGTAGAAGATTCTCCAAAAGATTGAGCAGTAACAACTCCTATAGCTTCTCCAGGAGAAACTAATTGATTTTTATGAGCTTCTGAAATATCAATTCCATCAAGACCATATTTAAACTGAATAATATTATTAGAAGCATCTCTTACAGTCTTATCATAAGCCATAACTAAATCTTGTAGAGCATTAGCCAATCTTCTATACAAATAACCAGATTTTGGAGTCCTAAGGGCTGTATCCATCAGTCCATCCCTACCAGTCATAGAACCAAAGAAAAATTCATCTGGTCTAAGCCCCTCAATAAAAGAACTATAGATAAATCCTCCAGCTCGAGGACCCAAATCTCCTTTCTTGAAAGAAGATAAAGTTCTTCCAGTGTATCCAAAATCAATTCTCCGACCATTCAATGCCTGTTGACCAACAGAACAAGCAATCTGGGTAATATTCAATAAACTCCCTCCAGCCCCACTACTAATCATTTTATTCGCCAAATTCTCCTTAGGAAACCCTTTCTTAACAACATCTCCAATTTCTGTTCGAGTCTCATTCAAAACTTGCAACACCTTAATCTCTCGAGTCTCTTCAGCAGTCTTACCCGGTAAAAGTTCCATATTCTTATTATAATAACTCTCAATTACTTCCTGAGTTTTAATCTCTGCAGAATCAATAATCTTTTTGGTCTTTTCTTTAACTTCTACGGGAACATCTAAATCTCCAATAGACAATGTAAATCCAGTTCTTGATAAAAATGTAGTTCCCAAAGAAAATACTCGTCCAAGCAAATTCATAGTCTCACCTCTCCCAATCTCTTTATCTGCAATTCTCAAAACTTCTCCCTTCTCACTCTTAAAACCTTTATAATCAATATTCTTATCTGAAATTTTCTTAGGAACAATCTTTGAAAAAACGTCCCCTCCAGAATTTGTCTTATTAAACCCTGAAAAATCCACTCCAGATTCGTGCAATAATTGTGCAGAATCTTCTTTTGTAAGTTCTCCTTCATTCAACATAAAGTTTCCGCTAACTGCATCCTTAACACAACCCATTAGATTCATATTATTCTTTGGGGAAAATAAATTTGAATTAACATCTAAAAGTACCTCTGCCTCAGCCCTCGCCTCTTCAGTCTGTGGTGCATGAATATTCATCTCATCTCCATCAAAATCTGCATTGTAAGGGTTACAAACAGCGGGGTGAACCCTAAAGGTTTTTCCAGGAAGAACTTTCACAAAATGTGCCATTAAAGAGGCTCTATGTAATGAAGGGTGTCGATTGAAAAGCACAACATCTCCATCAACTAAATGTCTCTCAACAATATACCCTGGTTCAATTTCTTCTACTAAATCCTCTCTCAGTTCTTCAGTAATCCTCTTCCTCTTCCCGTCAGGTCTCAAAATATAATTTGCTGCAGGATATTCTTCAGATTTAATTAATTCCTTCATCCGATTCATATTAGTACTCGTAACCCTCTCCGCAACAGTAAGAATTTTTGCAACTCTTGAAGGAATTCCAACTTCATTCAATTTCAAATTTGGATCTGGAGAAATAACTGTTCGAGCCGAGAAATTAACCCTCTTACCAGCCAAGTTCTTTCTAATCCTTCCCTCTTTTCCTTTAATTCTTTCAGTAATTGTTTTTAATGGCTGACCACTCCTATGTCTCGCTGGAGGAATTTTTGCAATAGAGTTATCAAAAAATGTAGTAATATGGTATTGCAATAAATCCCATAAATCTTCAATAATCACTTCAGGTGCACCTGCATTCAAATTCTCCCAAAGTCTCTGATTAGATCGAATAATATCTGACAACTTATGTGTTAAATCATCTTCAGACCTCTCACCAGATTCTAAAGTAATTGAAGGTCTAACTGTAACTGAAGGGACTAACATAGAGGTCAAAATGCTCCACTCAGGTCTTAAAGTATTCGCATTAATCCCAAGAATCTTCAAATCTTCATCAGTTATTTTCACAAGCCTCTCTCTAATCTCTGAAGGAAATAATCTTCTTCTACCACTTCTAAAGGTTGTTGGCTTCTCTAACTTAACTTTTTCCTGAATAATACTACAGTGAGGACATTTCTTTCCATCCTTAGCTTTCTTAATTCTATCAATCAAAGGTTTCTCTAAATCTTTATCTTCTTTAATCAAAACTTTTCCACAAGCCTCACAAGTAGACCTTAGAACTAAATCAATAATAGGGAGATACTTTATGTGAATCACAGGTCTTGCCAATTCAATCAATCCTGGATGGCCCAAACATTCCTTCAATCTCCCTCCACAAGTCCTACATCTAACACCTGGGTCAATTGCTCCAAGTCTCAAATCCATTAACCCTCCATCAACAGGATACCCATCAACATCATAAAGCTCTGGAGTTACAATCTTAGCAACAGAAAGCTTCTTTATCTGCTCAGGACTAAGTAAATGAAAACTCATTCCGCTGATTTGTTTCTTTACTGGTCTATTCATTTTATTCGTATTTATTCTTCATCTCAAATTTAGTCATTAAATGTAATCCTTGTAATTCTTCAACCAATAATTTGAAGGCATACGAAACTTCAACAGGCTCTACTTGGTTTGAATGGCATAAGCTACAAACCTTCTTGTTATGGATTTGATCGTCAATCACAGTGCTTCCACATTTTGAACAAAGATGAATCACGACCTTATCAGAATCATATCTCTCTTTCAATAAAAGAGAAGCTCCATGACCAACAAGTGCTTCTTGTTCCATCTCTCCAAGTCGAAGAGCCCCACCACGAGCCCTACCTTCAATTGGTTGCCGTGTAAGAAGTGCAATCTTCCCAGAAGCTCTGGCATGAAGAGCATTTGCTACCATATATTTCAACTTCAAATAAAACATATTTCCAACAAAAATCTTCACAGGCATTCTCTTTCCAGTGATCCCATTATACATTACTTCCTTTCCGTCTTCTCTAAATCCAAGTTTCTTCAAACCACTCTCGAGGCTATCGATTGATTCTCCAGAAAATGGGGAGGCATCTACAATCTTCCCAGAAAGAGCCGCAACTTTTCCAGCAAGAACGTCCATCAAATAACCAACAGTCATACGAGAAGGAATACCATGAGGGTTGAATAAGATATCTGGCCGAACACCCTTACTTGTAAATGGAATATCATTTTCAGGTGCAATAAACCCTACAACACCTTTCTGACCATGAGGTACTGAAAACTTATCTCCGATTTCAGGAATTCTAAGTTCTCTCATTCTGATTTGAACTATCTTATTACCCTCTTTGTCTTGTGTAACAAAAACAGCATCAACAGTTCCTTTTTCTCCTTGCCTAATCGCAGAAGAATTTTCTTTCTTTGTCTGAATAGAAATCTCTCTTGCTTCACTCAAGAATTTTGGAGGACTTGTCTTTCCGATAACTACTTCTCCTTCATTCATCTCAGCCTCAGGATAAACAACTCCATCATCCTCTAAATATCTATAACTCTCCTCAGTCCTATACCCTGAAACATCTTTATCTGGAACGATAATCTCATCCCTAAGACCTCCAGAGTAGTTCAATTCTATCGAAGTGTATGGCCTAAATCTAGAGCTTCTTCCAAGACCCCTATCAATAGAACCACCATTTAGAACCGTAGCATCTTCCATATTATATCCTTCATAAGGCATAACTGCCAAAACAACATTTTGTCCAACAGGGTGAACATCTAGAGTATCATAAATAAAACTTCGAACCAAAGGTTTTTGAGGATAATGCAATAGGGAAACATCAGTATCGATTCTAACTGGAAAGTTCCCTGCATAAATTCCAAGTCCTTGCTTGTACGCCTTAGAACCACCTTTAACAAGACGTGCAGGAGGTCCATGGTTTCCAAAAGGCGTCAAGGAAACACTAACTCCAAGACAATCAATCTTGTCTACTTCCAGGTGAGTATGTTCTTCCGTCAATTCCTTTTCATCTAAACAAATATAACAATCATCTTCTTCCGCAGCATCAAGATACTCAAGAATTCCTTCCTTCACAAGGTCGTCCCAAGAAAGTTTTCCTTCACTAACATTCTTTAGATGCTCTTCATTCAAAAGAGGTTTCCCTCCAGAAACAACAATCAAAGGCCTAATTACTCTACCTATCTCTGAACTCAAAAAAATCGTATCCAAAAATTTATCGAATCTCACAGACATCTCATAAGGCAATCTCCCTCCCCTTCTAGCACCCTTAACACTTTTTACAAATTCTTCTGCCTCCTTAACAACTCCAATAAATCTGCCATTATAGAAAATATCAAATTCGCCTTCTTTATCCCCCATTCCAGCTTCTTCTAAAACAGATAAGACACTCTTATGTTCAATTGAAGCCCTTGTAGAAATTTTTGCAAGAAGGGCCAAGTTCTTTCTAAGACCAATTTCAGTTCCTTCCGGAGTCTCGATTGGACAAAATCTTCCATAATGTGTTGGGTGAACTGTCCTCGCCGCAAAATTCTCTTGCTCTCCAGGAAGAGTAGATGTAACTCTTTGTAACTGAGACATTATAGAAAAAGAATTATTCTTATCCATATTTTGAGTAACTCCTTTTCGCTCACCTATCCAAGAACCTGTAGCAATTGCACTCTCCATTCGGTGAGTAAACAAAGTAGATTTCGCAAGAGTCTTTATAGAATAAAATTTCCTTCTCTTAACAGTTTTCTGTAAAGAATGTTGGACCTCTCGAAGAAGAATATTCATATTTACCCTAAATAAATCCGATAGCAAATCTCCAGAAAGTCTAACTCTTTTATTAGCATAATGATCTTTATCTGTCATAGAAGTTTTAGGATTTTCTCTGGCAACATAATATTGCTTAATAAACTTACAAAGTGTTCTCGCCTTCTCCAATCGAGAGGCTTTATCAAGACCGATATGTGGAAGAAAATATGAATCAATTCTTTGTTTAACTCTATCAAGCATTTCTTTATTTGTTCCTTGCAAGGCACTTTTCTCAGCGATCCACATTAAAGCATCATTAGTATTTGCGATATCCGCGAACTCATAAAAATTAACAATTAGACTATCTGTTTGTTTTTCAATTAATTGAGAAATTTCTGCGTCACTCGTAAGTCCAAGGGCTTTCAAAAGAACAATCGCAGGAATATCTCTAAATCTTGAAAAAGAAATTTCTAAAATTCCTTGAGGATTCTCTACGACAGAAACAGGAATTTTATAAGCACCCCTCTGAGAAAATAATCTAAGCATAAGTCTCGCCTTAGTCTTTTGAAATTCTATAAATGTCTGATTAGAAGCTAAGTCTTCAGCCATCACCATAACCCTCTCATTACCGTTAATCAAAAAATATCCTCCTTGATCTTTTGGGTCAATATAATTTTTAACCAGCTCTTCTTCATCCATTCCATAAATATTACAAAACTTACTCTTCACCATAACAGGAATTCTTCCTAATTGAACTTTTTCAGTCTCTACTTGTCCAGCATAATTAATAGTCATCTCCATCCAAATAGGGGCAGAATAGGTCAGATTCCTAAGTCTAGCTTCTGCAGGAGTAATAGGTCTTGAGGAACCATCAGACTCTACAATATTTGGTTTTCCAACAACCACATTCCCTAGATTAATTTCAAAGTCTTCATCAGGAATATTCTCAGAAAGCTCTGTTACAATTTCTTGCATCCGCTCCTCAATAAAATTATTAAATGAAATGATATTAGACTCAACAAGGGAATGATTTTTCAAAAACTCTTTTACCAATATATGCTCTTCCATCAAATAACCACCCTGTAATAAACTTCTGAAAATTCTCCAAACCTTTCAATTCGAACAACGTCTCCAGTCTCGCATCCGTCGGGAAGAGCGGGATCTTTCTTAGAAATTTTGGGCAATTGTGCCAACGCAATATTAAACTTAGCAATAACTTTTTCTACCTCTTCAGGGGAGAGTTTCACGTGCTTCGGTTGGAATATGTGCATCTTTTTTAGAATATACCTTTAGATAAAAAAATTACCGAAAATGCCTTTAAAAACTTTTCCCCTTTTGTTATTAGAGAGTGGTGGGAGTCAAAATCGAGGTTTTTCCCATCTTTTTAAAATATCTCTCTAAAACATGGCCCCGAGGGGATTTTGATCACCAGATCACCTACTGGGTGAACCCTGGGTTCAAATCTAAAAATGGCCCCGAGGGGATTTGAACCCCCGACACCTGGATTAAAAGTCCAGTGCTCTAACCAGGCTGAGCTACGGAGCCATAAATTACTTCAGAAAAACCGATTTAAAAATCTATTCCTTAGGAAAATTAATTCTCTGGATTATAAAATCCTGTGCTAGCATCAAACTTCTCAAAATTTTTATGCATTTGACTTTCCTGGATACTATTAACGCCGTAATAACTACTTCCCCTCTCCTTTCCATAAGGAACCTCACAAGCCTCTTGTAATTCCTCGAACGCAATCTGTGCAATCTTCATCCCTGGATAAAGCTTGATAGGCAAGGGGCTGGCATTAAATAACTCTAATGTTAACTGCAGGGAATTACCAGGGTCCAAAAACCCCGCAGTAGTATGGATAATCAGACCAAGCCTAGCAAGAGAGCTCTTTCCCTCAAGCCGACCAACATGCTTATTATCTACACCCGTAACTTCTTTTATTAAACCCAAGGCAAAAGCCCCCGGGTGCAAAACAAAACAATCTCTACCTCCCAAATCGACATCTTCCATCAAATCCTTCACAGGATCCTTCGTATCGATAACCTCCGTCCTATGCGGTCTAAAAATCTTAAACTGATTATCTAAATGCAAATCATAACTCGCAGGCTGAACACATTTCTCCTCATAAGGAATTATCTTGAGTTCCCCTGTCTTAACTCTCTTCTTTATCTGACAATCCGCTAAAATCCCTGCAGAAAATTTCCTAACATGCTTCTCAATCCCAGGACCCCTTTTTCCAAGAAATGCAGAAACCTTTTCATGCAACTCTTCAATAGTCCAATCATTCTTAAATAAATGGTCAGAAATTTCAATACACTTTCCAAGGTTTTGTTTTGATGGGTCTGGATTCGACATCTCTCTTTGCTCTTGCCCCAAAAATTCTTCAAAAGAAATTTTATCTCCTTCTCCTGCCCTCTCAACAATCCTAGAATACCTTGTCTCAGGATCAGCATCAACAGCAAATAAAATAAATTCTCCCTTACCCTTCAAAGCCTCAACCTCCCCCATAGTCCTCAAACTCTCAATCACCACATCTCCCCCATCTGCACCAGCCTTTTTATATAATTCTTCAACAATATAATTAGAACCATTTTTCTCCCTCAAATCATTAGCAATAAAGATCATACCACTCCTATCTACAGCCATCCCTCGACGTTTCAACTCTTCAATCAAATAATCTCTCACTGAATAATGTTTAAATCCTTTCTCACACAAAAATTTGACAATCGTCCCCTTCCCTGAACCATTAGTTCCTGTAATTCCAATAATCATCAAAAAATAATCCAACCATTATTTAAATAAATTATCGTGCTCAAACAACTAAAAGAGAATTTTAATTTTCATTAGGAAAGTTCGCAGTGTAAAAATTTTCGCCGTGTGCTTTCTCACATAAGAAAATATTTTACCAAGAAATTACCGCTGAAAATTAAAATTAACGACCAGTACTTCCAAATCCACCCTCTCCCCTTGTCGTCTCTTCTAATTCGCTAACTTCTCTAACCTCTCCCCTCTCAATTTTTTGCAACAAAATCTGTGCCAACTTGTCTCCTTTCCTCACTTCAAAATCATCCTCAGTAGTATTATATAAGACTACTTTATACTCTCCACGATACCCGGCATCTATAACCCCTCCAAGAACCGTTACCCCTTTCTTAGAAGCTAACCCACTTTTATCCCAAACGAGGGCAACATAACCTTCAGGAAAGGCCATAGAAATCCCTGTTGAAAAAGTATGCCTCATATTAGGACCTAAAACAAAATTCTCATCAGAATAAATATCCATCCCTGCATCTCCCGCGTGCGCATACGACGGCAAAACCGCACTCTCTCTCAATCTTTTTACTTTTACTTCTACCATTTTTAACACTTACTAAACCCGCATGTACACTTCATGCACCCTTCTTCCATCCTAAGAGGACTCTTACATTCAGGACACTTGTCTGCAGAAGATTTTTTCTTATTTTTTTTGGGTACTCCTTTTTTAGATTCTCCTTTATTTTCTTTTAAAGAAGATTCTCCTTCATTTTTGTTAAGAGATTGTTTCCAGCTCTTCCCCTTCTTACGAAGAATGTCTGAAACCTCCCCTCCAAATTCATCATAGTCCATTTTTCCAAGCATTAAATCCTCTACCCTGCCAAGACCTTTAGCAACATCATATTTAGATAAGGCTCTCGCAAATCCCATCTCCAAAGATCTTATCCCTCCATCCCTCGTCGTGACTCCTCGCCCAGATCCAATATCTCCACATTGTTCAATTACTTCATCAATAGTCCCTCCATTCCTAAGCCAAAGGGAAGTTAATCTGCCAAGACCTTCCATAGTTGCCGCCTCCTGTTCACCCGAGTCTCCAAGATTTCCAAAAACTTCCAAGGGAGCATATTCCCTTCTAGGATCTACAACAACACTAACATGCATATTTCCTAAATGTGTTTGCTGCCGAATTCTAACAGCAGGCATAATCTCTGAAGGTTTAACTGGGTTCTCCATGGAAATTTTTTCAAGTTTTCCATTTCCACCAGTCTCCAAAACCTGAACATCTTTAGAATTATTCCGATAAATCGTAGTCCCTTTAAGCCCTTGCTCATAAGCAAAAACATAGGCTTCTTCAATTTCTTCAGGAGTTACACTCTCGTCCATATTGATAGTCTTACTAACAGCATTATCGGTAGTAAAATCTCTATCCTTAGTTTGTCTCCCTTGAAACGCTGCCTGCACCAAGATGTGTTCCTTATAATTTAAATCCATTGAACACTTAAACAATTCCTGAATATCTTTTGGAACCTCTGAAATTCCTTGAGCACTCCCATTATTATTTTCTACAAGTTCCCGAATATTCTCAACATCTAGCCCTCTCTCTCGACACATACCTTCAAAATCTTGATTCAAATAGAAAAGAGAATCTCCTCCCCTAATATTCTTCCTATAGCCTATTGCAAAAAGAGGTTCTATTCCTGAAGAGACACCATAAAGCATTGCAATTGTTCCTGTAGGTGCAATAGTAGTCCTTTGAATATTTCGGACCTTATCTTCTTCCCTTCCAGTATCATAAACACTTCCCTCAAAAGAAGAAAAAACTCCCTTTTCCATAGCAAGCTCATGTGAAGCTTTTTTAGCCCTCTCGGTTATGAAACTCATAACTTCTTCCCCTTTCCGTCTCCCGATTTCTGAAGCATAGGAATGTCCCATCCGAACAAGAGCATCTGCAAAACCCATTACCCCAATCCCAGTTCTCCTATGGGCCTTTGTAGTTCTCTCAATTTCAGGAATTGGGCCTTTACTTAAATCATTAATATTATCTCCAAATCTTGTAGCCTTATCTACTACAGGACCTAATCTTTCATAATCCCAGTCAATGGAGCCATTTGAAGTCTCCCTCAAAAAACTAGGTAAGGGAATACTCCCAAGATTACATGCATCGTAAGGATGAAGAGGTTGTTCCCCACAAGGATTTGTTGCGTCTATTGGACCCTTATTCGGAAGAGGGTTATTTTCATTTATCCTATCTAAAAAAATCATTCCAGGGTCTCCATTTTCCCAAGTGAGCTTAGAAACCACACCCATAACATATTTTCCAGAAAGTTCTATATTCCCCTCTTGAGAAACCCTTCCAGCAAATTCTCCAGTATATGAATCTATTACTCGAGTGATTCCTGGAAGAACTTCCCCATCTTCAAGTCTCAAGGAATTAGGATTCGGAGTTTCCCCAACATCTGAACCACCAAGCTTATTTTCTTCAACATTCCGAATCATCGATTCTAAATTTTGATAAGAAAGTTCTTCTCCCCCAAAACTAAGACTATAAAAACCATCATTCTTAACAGCCTCCATAAATTCGTCAGTAGCACCAAGAGAAATATTAAAATTCTTTATCTCTCCCTCATTTGCCTTACAGTAAATAAAATCTAAAATATCTGGATGATCGACATTTAAGATTCCCATATTCGCCCCTCGACGATTTCCAGAATTAATAGTTTTTGTCTCTGCATCAAAAACTGTCATAAATGAGACAGGCCCAGATGCAACACCCTGAGATTTTTTAACATAAGTCCCTCTTGGCCTTATCTTAGAAAAATTGTATCCTGTTCCACCCCCTTCCTTATGAATTAATGCCGCATTTCTAACTGACTCAAAAATAGAGCCCAAATCGTCCTCAATTGGAAGAACATAACAATTAAAGAGTGCCCCGATGTCTGTCCCTGCATTAGTCCAAGGCCTCCCTGCAGGAGAAAACTCCTCTTCCGCAAACATTGTATAAAATTCTTCTGTTAATTTTTCAACCTCTTCCTCACTCGCTCCATAACCTCTTTCAACTCCTGCAACGGAACTAGCCATTCGATACATTGCTTCGCCAGGAAACTCTGCAACTTCTCCATCTTCCCCTCTTAAAAGATATTTTTTCTCAAGTGCATAAAACCTATTCTCATCTAAAGGTTCTAAAAAACCCCTTTTTGTAACATACTCAGGCCTCCCTACAATATGTTCTAATTTATTTGATTCTTCAAAAGTAATCTTCTCTCTGACCCCTACAGCCGCCTCAGCCATCCCCTCAATTCAAGTCCCCCAACTCTTTTTTAAAGTCCGCAATATCTGCAAAGTCCCTATAAACTGACGCGAACCGAACATAACCGACCTTATCTACCTTCTTTAATTTCGCCATAACTATCTCTCCAATCTTTGTACTTTTTATATCTTTATCCTTTGCAACCCTATATATCCGAGCCTCTATATCATTTACAATCTCTTCAATCTGTAAACCTGTAAATGGTCTCTTCTCAAGACTCCGAGCAATTCCTTCATAAATTTTAGCCCGATTAAACTGCTCCCTTTTACCGTCTTTCTTTAAAACACTCAAATCAAGCTCCACCCTCTCATAAGTTGTAAAACGTCTAGAACATTTCAAACACTCCCTTCTACGTCGAGTAATCTCATTACTATCTCTTTTATCAGTAACTTTCGTCTCACTTGTATTGCAATAAGGACATAACATTTTGTTTATAGTGAATACAAGATATTGTACCTTATACCCCTTTTTCCCACAATAAGTTGTAGGCGTAAGCAAATTAAAAACTAAAGACTATTTAAAGATTATGCAAGTTTTCGGCAAGAATTACTAAAAAGTTACAATACTTCTATGAGTAAAGTCTGTGAACATTAAAGATCTATAGGAGATTTTATCCCCTCAAAAAACTAAAATTTGCTTCAAAATCTCACTTCCTAATTCTTCCATAAGAAACAAATGAACAGCTCTCTAAATCCTTCCTAGAGGTTTCTCTCCAGTCATTCCAATCTACTGTTGGAAAATAAACATCTCCATCATGGCTCCCCTTAACATGAGTTACATCCATAAAATCCGCAAGAGGAAGAGCATCCTCATAAACAGAATGACCTCCCATAACATAAATTTTATCATAATCTATTCCTTCTTGGGGTCTCTCAAAAGCTAAATCTATTGCCCTCCCTAAAGACTCAACAACATAAGCTCCTTGAATAACTTTCTCACTTCGACTCAAAACAATATTCAACCTATCAGGAAGAGGTCTTACAGAATCTGGCAAGGATTCATAAGTCTTCCTCCCCATAATAACTGGATGCCCTTCAGTCAACCTCTTAAAATGAGCCATATCTTCAGGGATTCTCCAAGGAATCCTCCCCTCTTTTCCAATACAATAATCATCATCAAAAGCAACAATTAATCCAAGTGTCATTTTAATCCTCCTTCACAACAATATCTTGCTCTCCCCTCTTAATATCAAATCTATTTGGCTCAGAGTCCACATGTAATGGGATTCCTAAATTCTCAGTAATCTGTCCACCAATTTCTGAAGCTACTCTTTGAAGGGTTGGATGAACAAATCTAGAATCCCTAAGCTCAACCATATAAACAACAGCAGGCAAATTTCCAGTAAATCTATTTGAAGTATTAAACCCCATAGGGATAAAATATTGTTCTTCCTCGGGAGAAATCCCCAGATTCTGTATTTTCTCCCTTAAATCTTCTAAGTAGTTTTGTTCAATCTCTTCAACGTGTTCTCGAGGAAAATTCTCAAGATACCATGAATTAAAACCAAGTTCAGTAGTCAAAAGAGGCATCCTCTGATTAATCGCCCTATGTCTTTGAATATCCCTAAAGGAACCATAATCTAATTGGAACCTTACATCAATTTCTCCCATCTGTGCCAAAAACCTTGGCAATTCTGTTTTAGGAGGCCTTCCAGAAAATAATTTCCCATAGCTTTCCTTCCATCCTTCAAAATCGTCTGAAAATAAAGTAAAGTCTACTTCAACACCTTCAGGAGACTCTTCATCATAATAAAAATAACTACTAGCTATCACATCCTGATATTCTTCTGTTGCAGGGTAACGCTTATGGCCAAAAGAATTTTGATGAGCCACCTGTAAAGCTTCCTCCATCGCTCCAGCAACACTCCTAACTTCTCTTAAAGGATGATGCCTTAAAAAAAGTAATCTGTCCGCCGCCTGCCGAAGATTAGTATGCCACGCAAGATTGGTTGACGCCCCTGCAGGAAGCAAACTCCTTGTAATATCAAACGCCCTGGCATTAATAGCCTTTTCATAAACTGCCTCCTTTTCTCCTTCCCCAATTGGGTATTGTTCTCTTAAATTAGCTCGAGTCGGCTCTTGCATCCTTAAATAAAAATCTCTTTGAGATTCAAGTAACTCCCTCCCCTTCCAAGTTTCCGTAGGATCTACAAATCTCTGTTTAGAAAAATCCACATACCTGGTAGAAGCCTCTTGTCCGTTATAGAGGGGAGAATCTTGAATTGCCTTTGCAACAAGCATTGAGACTCCTTCAACAAAAAGAGTGGTAGTGCCACAATCCCCGATAGACTTATGCCCATAACCAACATAAAAATTATTCATAAAATTATCTGCGCCCCTATCCTCAAGAGTTTCCAAATGACTAATCAGCCCACCAGTAGACCTGGAATGCAGTGCCTGAATCATTGCCTCAGCTTCAGAATCAATAACAGCCCCCGTATCTAAAACATACACATCTCCTCCAGTTGGAACCCTTACATGTTGCAAATCGGATAAATTTCTTCCCATACCTTCCAAAACCCCCTTCAACTTAATAAACACTTATACACTAAAAACTCATATACTCTAAAGCATATATCCCACAAATCAACCAAAACTCAAAACAGACTCTTCACTCACCAAACTCTTCCGATCCTTCTTCTTCAACCCCTCACTTTTCTCCTTATTCCCTTCTTTAGAAAAATCACTCCAACATTCAGGGCCGCAAACCAAATCCTTCTCAAATTTCTTCCTATCAAATTTAAATCCTTTCCCTAAAAACTCCATAACCTTTAAGGTATCATCTTCAGCATTTTGAAGACAAGTAGAAGCTCCGGGACTTGGAGTGATATTAAAAATAATGTTGTCTCCATTAAGTTTTGCCTCACCCATATCTAAACTAAAGGTTTTGTTATTCACAATTTGTGGACGAACACCCCCATAACCTTTAGCATAATGGAGCTCTGATAATTTAGTCAGGGGAACAACTTTCCTAACCTCTTTCAAAAAAAGTCTACGGCCAATAAAGGGAACATCGTAGAGTAAATTTTTTAAAATGTATGTAGAAATGACAGGGTCGCTATTTATCTTAAAAAAACTCACAGCAGTCCTCCAAGAAAAACCAACACTCCGAATATATTCAAAAATTGTTTTATATCTATGACGCTCCAACATAAAAACTGCTTTTGCCGTTGGACCAAAACGGGTCTTCCCTTTTTCATGAACATCAGGGTCTCCATGGATTGCTGCAAAAGGCAATTTATCATTCTGAATTGTATAAACCTTCCCATTCAAGCTCTCGGGAACAAAGTAAAAACTCCCTGCAATACAAAAAAGAGCCAAATCTTTTCCATATCCAAGAGATTTTGCAAAAAGCAAACTATGAGCTCCACATGTAACTATCACCACCTTAGATTTTACTCTCTCCCCACTATCCAATTCTAATTCGTAGCCATCTCCATCTTTAAAAATCTCAAGTACTCTTTTTTTCAAATTCAAATCAACTCCTGGAGAATTCTTAACAAAAATCTCTGATAACTTTTGGTAATCCATTGTATATCCATCTGGGCTCCAAAAAGCCAAAAGTTCCTCACCTTTATCTCTACCATTAACCACCTTTGGCTCTAATTTGGCAATCTCTGCCTTTTCAATCAATTTATTTTCAGGAAATAGCTTCTTAAAGCTCTTATAGCGTTCACGAAGATTGGACGCTTGATTTTTCCCAACTGCCAAAACCATCTTGTGATATTTGGTATAAGATTCTCCCTTAAGGTCATTTTTCAAAATAAAAAACTTAACCATGTCCGCAGCCCTTTTAACCGCAGCAGCTTTTTCCAAACTATAATTAGTCTCTATATCTCCAAAATGCAAAGTCTGACTATTCATATTTCTATGACTATTCACACTAGCGAGTCTTTCTTCTTTTTCGATTATTGTAATCTTAGAAACATTTGTATAATTTTTCAACACATAGGCCAGGGCTGTCCCACTAACACCTCCCCCAATAATCGCAACATCATATTTTCTCACCATGCTCTCTCCAAAAGAATAAAAAAAGAATAAAAAAAATTAATAGGCTTACTTATCTTGAGATCCCCAGTACAAGTAATTTGTCGCAAGAGCTAGATGCATCAAAAGATTTCCGATATTATCTAGATTTAAAGTAAATGCGGCAACAATTACAATAATTGCTGCAAGAGAAGTACCTATCCTCATCTTCCATTTAGCTAAAATAGAGATACCTGCAAAAATCTCTGCCAAAATTAGAACCCATGCCCAAAATGTTGGAGCCCATGAAAATAATCCAATTCCAGAAAGCATTCCAACAATAGCATCAGGACCCATCACGAAAAGCTTCATAACTCCAGCCACAAGCATTACCAATCCAAGCAAGATTCTATTCCAAAGTAAAATTTGTTTTGTATTCATTTATTCTTCCTCCTTTCAATCAAGTATTATGTTAACACCTGTTAACAATTCTTTATAAATATTTGTAAAACAGAGTTAACATTCAAAATTATTATTTCCTAATAATTCTAAATTTTTTAAGTATTCCCATTATCAACTTCTTCTAGCCTCAATCATCTTCATAAATTGGAATCACTTGCTTACAATCATGAAGTTTTCCCTCAATAAACTTCCCACAAACCTCACAATGCAATTTCTTCTTCCGAATTAATTTTAATAACTTCTTAATTTCTTTAACAGCATCCGTTTTTCCAGAAACAATCTTTTCAGCAGATTTTTTTACCTCTATAGAGACTTTTGGATGAAGTTTAGTTTTAATCGCCCTTTTATTAGACATATATTGAAAAACTGCAACCTTAGTAATTCCTAAAATTTTTCCTGCCTTCTCATAAGTAATTCCATGAACTTTTACAAAGGCCACTGCTAATTCTCGTCTAATAGCAGGGATTATATGCCAAACTTCAATCTCTTGAGGTAGAATATACATAAAAGTTAACATCTGTTAACATATATAAATCTTTAGAATTACACAACAGCTTTATCTAAATAAGCAATTTCTTCGTCATTTAGCTTCAAATCATTCCTTATCTGTTCATTTTTCAAAATAATTTTCAGCAACAAAAAATCCTTCATCGCAGTCTTAGAAGAAATATGACAATATTTAGAATATTTTAGACAAATAGACTTCTTCTTCAAGGCTCTTTGATTCTGCAACCAAATCTTCAATATCCTAGAGGGTTTCTTATAGTTTGTCCACCCAGTTCTATTAAATTTCTTAACACCTGCAATTCCAGAACCAAGAAAAAAGTATTCATAAACCATAAACCTCCAATGTCTTTGCCTCCGAATCCTCCCTCTAAAAACATCTGCCATCGCCAATGCCTCATATGCTGCAACTAATTCTTTTCCACTATACTCTAAGGGAATATTTTCTTCCATCCATAAAAAAATATCATCAACCGGCATATTAACCTCATCAAAAACTTTAAGCATCTCTCCATCAATCTTGGAATTTTTGAAGACATATTGGAGAGCTGAAAAAATAGATTGTTCACGGTTCCGCTCCCCTACTTCCTTAACAAGTTCGGGAGAATCCATTTTAGACAAAACCTGTAAATCATTCAAAGCTGCCCTAATGTCTCCACGAGCTTTAATAGCAATTGAAGTCAGAACCTCATTAGAAACTGCACAATTCTCTTTCTCACAGACTTCTTTCATAATCTCTAAAACAACTTTATAATCTATTTCTTTCAAGGCAACAACTTCTGATTTTCTTCTAAGTAAATTAAATTTCTTGTTCCAAATATCATTAGCAGTAACAATAACGGGAAAAGATGATTTTTCTAAAAGAGCCAAAAGCTCTCCAAGACCTCCCCTATCTTTTATAGCCGAGACCCCATCCACTTCATCCACCAAAATAATTTTATTTTTCTTAAATAAGCTCTTCTGTTGACTCGCAGGACCAACAATTTCCAGAATCTTCGCCTTATTCCTCAAATCACTCGCGTTCAACTCTAAAATCTCTGCATCTACTTCAAAAGCAACGGCATAAGCAAGACTCGTCTTCCCAACCCCAGGGGGACCATGCAAAACCAAAGCCTTCTTCTTCGGAAAACTCTTCAAAAAAACCTTAATCTTATCAACCGCTAAATCTTGACCTTTAACATCTTCAAAACACTTCGCCCTATACTTCTCGCACCACGGAACATTATCTAATCGTATCATCTAAATCCCTCCACTAATTGTCTTACCATTCCCTTGTCCAGCCATAATAAACGAAGCCAACAAAGCTTCTAACTGAATAAATTCGTCCGAACCTTCAACTAACCTAAACTCTGCCTCTCCAGTCTTCTCTGTCAACCGAACTTTCAAAAAATTATCAATTGGCAAATTCCAAATCTCTTTTTGAATCGCCTTAATTACATCCTGCCCAGAAATAGATTCTTTAAGCATAATATCAAGAAGCTTCTCCCGCGAATTACTAAAATCTCCAGTTAAGGCATAATCCAAAACAATTTTAATATCTGAGGGCTTTGCCTTTGAAACAATCGTGTTAACCAAATCTGGAGTAATGTTTGGGGAAACTGAAGCAGTCGCCTGCAACAGATTAATAACTCTTCGGCAATCTCCCTCACTTGATTCATAAAGCGAATCAAAAGCATCGGCAGTGATACTAAGACCTTCCCTCTCAGAAATCAAATCAATTCTTTTTTTAATATCCTTCTTCTCCAAAAGCTGAAACCTAAAAACAACTGCTCGAGATTGTATAGGGTCAAGAATCTTCGAAGAATAATTACAACTCATAATAAATCTGCAAGTAGAAGTATAATTCTCCATGGTCCGTCGAAGTGCCTGTTGAGCTTCCCTAGTCAAGGCATCTGCCTCATCCAAAAAGATTACCTTAAACGGAACATCTCCAATTGCCTTAGTCCTAGCAAAATCCTTAACTTTTTGTCGAACAACATCAATTCCCCTCTCATCACTTGCATTAAGTTCAAGGTAATTCTCTCTCCAACTCTCTTCAAAAAGTTGTTTGACAATAATTAAAGCAAGAGTAGATTTCCCAGTCCCTGCAGGTCCAGCAAAAAGCAAATGGGGGATATTCATAGAATCTGTAAGCGATCGAACCCTCTTAATTATCTCCTCTTGCCCCACCATCTCATCAAACTTCACGGGCCGATATTTTTCAGTCCACACCTCAGAGTCAAAATCATTTGTCATGGAACGAAAAGAGATTCCTTGTTTATAAGGATTATTGTGATAAAATTAGCCGCAAAAAAATTCTCCCCATTAATATTTATATACTTAGATTCCTAGTAGAAAATATGAGAAAAGAGGACGTTTTCAAAAAATTGGGGATAATCGCAATACTCCTTTCAACAATAGGATTATTCTTTTTGACACTCAACACTGAAGAAGGATTTTTTAAAAATTTATGGGAAAATTTTGCAGGGGAAAGTCAAGATATGGGAGAAAGTTATAGTGGGGCAGGAACTAATGAAGACACCAATAAAAACTTAGAAGAAGATAAATCCTCAAACCAAGACGATGGTTCCAATTCTGGAGGTGGAGATAACTCAAGCGGAGGCGGTTCCGGAGGAGGTGGCTCTGGAGGCGGAGGAGGAGGAGGCGGAGGAGGTGGCGGCGGAAGCCCGCCCCCTGAAATTTGTAACGATGGGATTGATAATGACTTAGACAATAAAGTAGATTGCTCCGACCCAGATTGTTCAAGTGATGATTCGTGTAACTTAGATTCTGAATGTAACGATGGAATTGACAACGACAACGATGGATGGACAGATTTAGATGACCCAGGATGTATAGATTCAAACGACAATGACGAGACAAATGCCGCAACATCATTCGAATGTTCTGATGGAATAGATAATGAAGAATACAATAAAGATGGCCTAATTGATGGTTTCGACCCTACCTGCATATTATGGACAGACACAACCGAAACCTCTATTTGTCAAGACGGGATAGACAATGATGGTGACCTTCTATGTGACCTTGCTACAAGCACATGTATCGATTCAAGCACTCCAGGAGATTCTGGATGTACGGACCCTAACGATGGAAGCGAAGGAAATACTGAAATTTGTAATAATGATATAGATGATGATGGAGATGGGTTCTCAGATTGTGAAGATTTTGATTGTGACAATCAAATAAGCAATGGAGGAAAATGCGAATACCAAACCGAACTTTCCTGCACAGACAACTTTGATAACGATGCAGATAATTTAATTGATTGCTCAGACCAAGATTGTAATGGAAAACCTGGAAACTCAAATGGAGATTCGTGTGAATATCCACAAGAACTTAGTTGTGGAGATGGTTTCGACAACGACAGAGACTTAAAAATTGATTGTGCAGATTCAGACTGTGAGCTGTTCCCTGGATGTTCTCCCGAAAATGAATGTTCAGATGGTATAGACAATGATGGGAATGGACTAACTGATTGTGCGGACCCTGAATGTGATGGACTACTCGGAGATAACCAAGGAAATAGATGTGAATATGGAATTGAGTTAACTTGTATAGATGCTTTTGACAACAATGCAAATGGTTTAGTTGATTGTAATGACTTAAGTTGTAATAGTGACCCTGGTTGTCAAACAAGTGAAGATGAAATCTGTAATGATGGAATTGATAATGATAACAATGGGTTTACAGATTGTCAAGACAATGCTTGTATAGGACAGCAAGGACCAAATGGAGGAACTTGTGAATTACCTGAAGCTAGTTGTTCAGACCTCTATGACAATGATGGAGATGGGGCAACAGATTGCGCAGACATAAACTGTGTAAATGACCCTTCTTGTAGCTCAGAAGAAGGATTCGACATGAAGGTAATTCATATAACTCCTACAACAGGATATGTGCAAGATATCAATGGGATAGATATTTACGGCTCTTCAGAAACTCTTGCACAATGGCCCTTAGCATGGGCAATCAAAAATGCAAATGATATAAATGGCAGAAGAATTGACCTCTACGGAACTTCGGGAAAATTGACATTTGAAGGAACTCCTGCAAATAATTTCATGATAGATTCTATGGACTCTTCAGCAAACAATCCAATAATTATCACGGGGAAAAATGGAGCAACAATCGATGCCCTCGGAGCCTCAGACACAATCTCTGTATTATCTGAAAATGGACCTTCTCATACTTTCAATTACATTATCTGGAAGGATTTAACAATTATTCCAGGATACAGGGCAGCAGTCCACATTGGAGCCTTAACAGATACCTTATGGGAGGGAAACCCAGGATATAGCGGATGGGAATTTGACAATGTAGTAATGGATGGGCTCTGGAGTCACAAAGAAAATTCAGGACCAGTATCTAAATGGGCAATGCAACTATTCGCAACAAAAGACTTTGTATATAAGAACGGAATAGTTAGAAACATAGAGCAAGAGCACGCAATCTACATGCACAATCCTGCAGGACCAACCTTAGTTGACAATAATCAATTCTATCAGCTCGGAAGGACAGGGGTTCAAGTAACAGCAAGAGAAAATGAATATGGTTATACTAATCTCCCTGCAAACCCTTGGCCAATAACTATCACCAATAATATTATGGCAGACACAGGACTACAAGAAGGAGATTTTTTTGCAGGACAAACAATAACAATTGTCGGAAGAAATACGGGAACAATCACAGTAACAGGAAACACGGTAAGTTATTGTGAGGATTTATACACTCAAGGTTTGTGTGACGCAGTCCAACAAAGAATAGATGCAAAATTCGGTCCCGGAATGAGAGCCTATGGCTCTGGGGCAACAGTGACATGGACAACCCCAAAGGAAAATTATGGAATTAGTGGACATTTAATTTATGCAAACAATAACATAATCTATGGTTCTAATTATAATGGCGAAGCCGGTAGAAATCCTCCAGTGAGCATATCTGCAATGACTACGGCAGAAATCTATAACAACCTAATCCAAACAGGAGCAAACAAAGATGCCTTAATCATAGGAGAAGGAGACCAAGCTCATCCAATACCTTTAAATTATTGTGCAACAAATAATATAATCAACAACGGCGGGGTTATCAAGGTTGGTGGTTTTGGAAGTGATAAAATTAGGACCCAGCCAATCCAATTTGGAAACGCAGTTTGCCCTCCTCAAGCTTAAAATCTCTTATTTAATCAGTAGATTTATATAATTCGAAACCTAAAACCTTTAATGGTAAGAGAGGTTGTCTTGAGAAGAATTGTCGTCTCAATAGCACTAATTGTTTCTATTGGATTATTTTTTCTAGGATTACAAATAGCAGATAGTCTGATAACAGACTCTGTAGGAGGAGATGATATTTCTGGAGATTCTGGAGATTCTGGAATAGATGATGGGGGCAACAATGGAGACGATGGAGATGATAATTCAGGCTCAGGGGATGATGGCTCTGGCTCAGGAGGCGGTGGCTCAGGAGGCGGAGGCGGTGGCTCAGGAGGCGGAGGTGGCTCTGATGATGGAGGCTCCGGCAGTTCCAATGAATGTGAAGACGGCACGGACAATGATGGTGATGGATGGATTGATTTAGAAGACCCTGGATGTGCAGATGGAAATGATGATGACGAATTAAACTCAGACAAAGGCTATACCTGTTCAAACAATATAGACGATGATGGTGATGGACTAATAGATGGCTACGACCCAGATTGTACTTCCTGGACTGACGAAGAAGATGGAAGCAGTAGCACACCTGAATGTAGTGACGGAATAGATAATGACAATGACGGCTCAATAGATTATGACCCTAATAATCCCTTAGGAGATTTGGGTTGTAGTGATTCTAATGACAATACCGAAAATGGGGAAATTTCAACACCCTTAACTCAATTTTCAGATTCAAGCTCATACAATTGGCCATTAGTAAGCAGAGTGAGTAATGACAAACAATTCCTCTATCGTTCAGATGGAAGAAATTTACAAATGTTAGACTTAAATTTATTAAATAGTCAAACCCCTCCTTCAATAGACCAAATAGTTCTAAAGGAAGTTAAAATTTACTCAAGCACCACAGACATATTGGAAATAGGGGAAGACCTATTCATCTGCGGAGGAGATTTGGGATTGCACACTATAGACTCAAATCTTGTATCTCCTGTAAGCAGGATGGACATTCACCAAAGAGAACTTTGGTGTACAAGCCTTGCAACTGCAAAACTAGGAACTCAAGATGTCCTCCTAGCTCTTTGGTCAGGTTTTGATGACAATGAATTAAAAGTTTATGATCCTGTAACTAAAAACACCTTAGCTTCAATTCCCCTAAGCAAATCTACAGGAGCATTAGTCCAAGGAATAGGTTGGGATGTTGAGACTAGGGGCTCTAACGCATATGTCGCCCTTGGAACTTCTGGAGTAATCCGTGTAAATTGGAAAGACGCAGTAAATGGGAACCCAACAAATTTAATCCAAGGTCCATTAGCAGTTACAAATCCCAACTATAATAGAAGTGTTAAAGAATTGTTGGATGTAAAAGATTTATCGATAATCGGCGGAACACTATACGCGGCTGCAAATGCCCAAGGGTTAGTTGAAATTGACTTAGCGATATCATGGGATCCAAGAATGACTACAAAAACCTACTTCCACGAAAATTTCAAAATTAACAAATATCCTACAAAAGTAGAATCCTTAATTGACTCTTCAGGGAACACTCTTATTGCAGTAAAAACTGGAGATGAGCCAAACTGGCAAGAATGGGGACCTTACATGATGTATGGAGACATAACTTGGAAATCTACACCTATTGGAAGAGACTTAAATATTCTAGACACTTCCGCCCATGATTATGAAGAAGGTAAAATCGGAGGAGTAGTTCAGAACAAACTAATCTTATTTGAAAAGCAATCTGGAGGAACCACCCTTCAAGAAGTAGCTTCCGGTCCCCACAATGGAAAAATTCCTGGGATAAAGACAATGGACTTCTATCAAATGGGAAATGATTTTATGGTATACAACGAGATTCCCTTTATCTATAAATTTAGTAGAGACTCTTCAAATAATCTACAAGATGCTGTTATGGTTGATGGTGATCAATTCTTACAAGGACATGGATTCTATATCCAAGGAGGAATGAGTGTAGTAAACCCTTCTGTTTTGATTTCTGGCTCTGACGGTGCTCCTCACGCTTTCCAAAAAATAAGTGGAACAAGTCCTTCATTTTCAGAAGTTGTTGGGACATACACAGTTCCTCATTGGATGGGACTCTGGGACGGAGCAAGGTGGGTAACTTCTCTTGGAACAGAATTCGCAGTCCAAGGTGCTGGAGGGATATATTGGTATATCAGAGAAATTGATTGGAGTCCATCAGTTCCTGGAATGAAAGGATGGAAAATCCCAGTAGACTTAAATCAAGGAGCAGACCAATTTGGATATACTCCTCGTTCCTATAGTAACGCAGAATTCGACCCAGATAGTGATTTAGTCTTCATGGTAAGGTCAGAATCAAGAGAAGGAATTGTAATCACAGATAGGACTTCTATCTATAATTCTGCTCAAAACACTGCATTAGATGGAGAGTTCGTACCTCAAATCCTTGCAAAAGCAGTTCTTCATGAAGAATCTCCTTCCACAAAACCTCCAGGATACAGCAAAACAGAAACACTTTGGGCATATAATCCTAAGTTTTTCAGAAACACTGAAGGGAACAAGATAGTCGCAGTAGCAGCATCATATTATGTAGATAGCACCTCTCCAGATTATCAAAAATCTAAAGTAGTCTTCTACGAATTACCTGAACCATTCGACCCAAGCGTTCCATTAAAAAGTGCAGTAATGATAGGATCTTCAGGACCTTCAAGTGCAGTAGCAGTAGAAATTTTTGATTTCGAGAATTCTCAAATGGCCATCGTCGCAGGGGGCGCAGGAGAAGTATCCCTCCATAATATAACCAATCTGCAAGGAGTTTTAGATGGGACATTAGCAAGAACCCTACTAAAGCCCCTCTCTTCATGGACTGTTAGGAATCAACCACTAACAGATAGAAAACCTTTAGTAACTGATGCCTTAGTAAGAGACGAAATAATAAATGGGGTCCAAAAAACCAGAATCTATGTAGCTGCCAATAGTGAAGGAGTGTACATACTCGAAATAGATAAGGACTCTAATGGAAATCTCAACCTCATAGAAATCGGAAGGATCAACACAATATTCCAGCCAGTAAGTATCTCTCTTGAAAGGGTAAGCAATCAGGACGTATTAGTGGTCTATGACCATGGTGGTGGAATAATTGCCTTCACTCAATAAATCCATAAACCTTTAATTAAAACTATCTTCTCTTAAGCTTTCTCTTTCGCTTTTCTTTCTTAAGTCTCTTTCGTTGCCATTTCCAACGCATTTGACCTTTCTTCTTCCATCTTCTAGAACTTCTCTTCATAGTATTAATAACTTCAAATCTTCATTTATAAAGTTTTAGTAATCTCATTTCAGAAACCCAAAAAACTTCTGCTCAAAATCCACAACCTTACCATCCAAAACCCCAACTCCTTCTTTCTTTAAAATTTTAATCTTATTCCTAACACCTGAAGCAAAACCGCCAATTCTTCCGCCACTACTAACAACTCTATGACAAGGAACTTGAGGAGCATAAGGATTTTTGTTCATAGCAGTCCCAACAGCACGATACGCCCGAGTCCCAAGAGCCTCCGCCAAAGCCTTATAAGTCGTCACACGACCCCGAGGAACTTTTCTCAACAAATCATAACACTTCTCGCTAAATGTTTTTTCCATTCAATATAAGTAGCCCTGCCAGGATTTGATCACCAGATCACCTACTGGGTCAAGCCTTGGTTCGAATCTCCATAGCCCTGCCAGGATTCGAACCTGGGTCGCGAGGTCCAGAACCTCACATCCTTGACCACTAGACTACAGGGCTTAATAAATTCTCTAGAAATTATGGATATAAAAGTCTAATGGTACCCCTATCAAGCCAGTCAAATAACCACAATCACTTACTAAATTCTCCATCCCCTACGAAACACTTGAGACTTGTCCAAGTGTTGAGCCAAAAACCTATAAACTCAAATCACTATAACTAACCATGGCAAAAATAACGGCAACCCTAATCTCTGAAAAAATCAGCTCAAACTCCATAGAAGCCCAAAATCTATTCGCTTCAGAAAAATTCGGAGAGAAAACAGGAGAAAAAATCTTCTACTCACTTTCAGAAACACTATACTTAATACAAAACAAAAAATTAGAACTTCTAAACCACCAAAACAGAAAAATAACAGAAAAAGAAATCCTAAAAAAATTCGAAAGAATTGACAAGAAATTCAAAGTTAAATATATGGTCTTTAGAGATTTAAGAAAAAAAGGCTACATTGTAAAAACAGCATTAAAATTTGGAGCAGAATTTAGAATCTATGAAAAAGGAAAAAAGACAGGAAAAAAACATTCAAAATGGATTTTATTCCCAGTCTCTGAAAACCAAACAATGACCTGGCAAGATTTTTCCGCAAAAAACAGAGTTGCACACTCCACAAAAAAGAATCTATTAATCGCAATCGTAGATGATGAAAACTCCGTTTCTTACTACGAGGTCAAATGGATTCAACCATAATGCCTAAAGCAAAATAGTAACTACACCAAAATCTATAAACTAAAATTAGGGAATCTCTTTAATGTGAAGACATCTCAAACTAAAAATCTCTAAATTGAACAAGTCCTGTCACCCCCTAGCACATTACTAAACTCCCCTGTGCGAAACATCGAGACCTTGTCCGATGTGAAGCCCCAACATAATTTTAATATATACGTGAGGGTATAAGAATATTTATAACCTTCAAAGCAATCTCAAACATATGATAGATATCCAAGAAAAAAAGAATAGTATAATCTCATTCCTTGACTCAAATGGGCCTTCACTTCCAGTAAGAGTCGCGAAGACCATCGAAATGGAACCGGTTTTTGCGTCAGCAATACTCTCAGAATTGTTAAATGAAAAAAGAGTCAAACTAAGCCATATGAAAATTGGAGCCTCTCCATTATACATCCTCCCAAATCAGGAACAAAAACTAGAAAATTTATCTGAACACCTAAAGAACATAGAAAAAGAAGCTTATCAAAAAATAAAAGAAAATAAGTTCCTCATAGATGAAAATGAAACACCTGCAATAAGGGTTGCTCTAAGAAGTCTAAAAGATTTTGCAACTCCATTTAAATTCAAAGAAAAAATAATTTGGAGGTATTCTTTTATTTCTGAAGAAGAAATTAGAAAACTAATAGACTTAAAAGAAAAAGGCATTCAAAAAATCCCTTCCTTACCAAAATTAAAAACTAAACAAATCACAAAGAAAAAATCAGAACTTCCAGAAAAAAAAGTAGAAAATATTTTTGAAGAATCAAACAAGGAATCCGCCCCAGAATTTGTAGAAGAAATTAAAAGTTATCTCTCTGAGAAAAATATAGAATTTGTAGAAGAAATTCAAATAGATAAAAAAGAAATTGTAGCAAGAGTAAATCTTAAATCAAAAATTGGAGATATTAATTTCCTCCTTATTGCAAAAAACAAAAAGACAACTTCTAAAGATGAAATAAAATCTGCCCTTCAAAGGGCAAGCTACCATAAAATGCCTTGCTTATACCTCCTTAGAAAAGAACCTCAAAAAAGCCTCTTGAAATTCATTGAAGATTACAAAAACCTCATCAAGATAAAAGTAATCGAAAACCCATAACAATAGATGCTTCAAACAACCACAATCCTTATAAATCATTTTTTTCATTCCATACCATGGGAAGAATAAAATCTACTCTAATCAAAAGAACTTCGAGACAATTACTAAGAAACTCTGAAGAATCTTTTGGGAAGACTTTTGAAGAAAACAAAAAGGCACTTGGAAGTGTTCTTCCAAGCAAAAGAATGAGAAACAGTGTTGCAGGATACATTGCAAGAATAAAAAAGAATACAAAGACTATACTAGACGACGAAAAAAATGACTGAAGAAACAAAAAATGACGATGACACCTCTATTTTTATTGGAGGGAAACCTTTCATGAACTATGTGACGGGAGTAGTCATGCAATTCACTACAAAGAAAGCTAATGAAATCACTATAAAATCTCGTGGAAAATTTATTTCAAAAGCTGTAGATGTAGCAGAAGTTTCTAGAAGAAAATTTCTTGTAGATCAAAACATTTCTGTAAAAGATGTAAAAATAGGTAGTGAAGAATTTGAAAACAAGGAAGGAAAGACAGTTAATGTATCCATTCTAGAAATAAAATTATCTAAATAATTATTTTTTCCGATTGCTTTTCTTCGAAGATTTTAAAACTTTATCTAGTTTTCTCTCAATTCTATCAACTTTCTTAAGAACTTCCTTTAATTCCTTAAATCTCTTCCATGTAAAAATAACTCTAAGAATCACATAAATCACATAAACTATAAACGCGATTCCAACAGCCTTTAATATAGTAATTAACCCTCCTATCTGACTTATCAAAGGGTCGGGCAACACACTAAGAATTTCGGAAAAATTTGCACCCAAGGGATTTAAAACCATAAACTGCCTAAGAAATCTCTATTTATAACTATTTTGAATGGCTCTGGGGAGTGCTGACACAACCCAGTTTCAACTCTTCAGATAAGCCTAATTGTTGAAGAGCTAAAACTTCGCCCAACCTCTGTTGAGAGTATATATGGCTCTGGGGAGTGCTGACCTCCCAACCTCCGCCTCATGAGAGCGGCGCTCTACCGCTGAGCTACAGAGCCATTGAAATGGACTAATTTATTCAAAGAATCTTCCTTTTTAATTGCTCTGGAAGAGCCATTGAAATGGACTAATTTATTCAAAGAATCTTCCTTTTTAATTGCTCTGGAAGAGCCATTTATTGGACATCTTTCTTAATTGCATTATCACAATTAATTGATCTGGAAGGTCCGTCAAAAAAACTAACAATTTTAATTTAAAAGACTTCCTATGATCTAAAATTTAAAAAATCGAGGAATTTATCAAAATTCCTCTCCTCTACTATAAAATTAGAGGTGGCTATTACAGAACCAACTCCACAAGATTTACAACTTCCCCCACAATCAATCTCTTCCTCATCACCATCAAGCACCCCATTAAAACAATAATCGCAATATATGCTCTCTCCACCATCGTCTAAATATAAATTAAAAATATTTTTATCTTCAGTCCCGGTTTCAACTCTTGCTACTAACTCTCCATCATATTCATCATAAATTCCAATAAACTCCTTGTTACATTTCATCAAAGGTTCTGTATAAATCTCCACATCAATTGAACATGGACTAATCTCTTTCAATGGCCTTACACAGGAATTCAAATCACTGCATGTTCTTGTTCTAACACCTCTAAGACCTTCAAGGGATTCTCCTTCCAAATCAGAAAAAGAATAATCTACTCCACAGCTAGACCACTCCCCACATTCTACATCTGGAAGACACAAGTCTTCCACAACATCACACTCTAATTTCCCAGGAATATCTTCTTCAATCCCACAATGATTATTATCTACGCAGGTAGGAGCCGTAACACCTTCCTCATTACAAAGAGACCATTCACATTCCCAATCAGGGATACATTCCACCCCGCATGCACGAGAAGTTTTAGGAACTCTTGTGGGGACTTCACACTCATCTAAATATTCACACTCTCTTCTTTGTTCACCATTCTCACATTCACTCCAATCAGAACACTCAACTTCAGAGAAACAAAGAATCTCTTCTCTTATAATTCCTCCATCTCCTCCTATAATAATCTCCGTATCTTTAACCTCTTCTAACAATCCATCTCCTCCAATTAGTCCGCCGCCGCCAGAGTCTCCTTCACCGCCAGAGCCTCCTTCACCGCCAGAGCCTCCTTCACCGCCAGCACCTGAAGCACCTTTAGATATAGCCTTCCCGCTAAAAACAGCAGTATAAGTCAAGCCAACAGAAATAACAATGCCAAGAACTATGAAAGCAATAATTGTTGCAAACCCTTTCTTTTCCATACATTCTCTGAAAGAAGATTTTATTTAAATCTAACGCTTTCTCCAACCACCAACTTTAAAAACTCTAATCATAAAATAGGACTATGGTAAACGGAATCGAAAGACCTTTAGATTTGCTGAATTCAGCAAAAGGTAAAGAGATTTTAGTACAGCTGAAAACCGGCAAGCAATTTGTCGGAACTTTGCTAGCGTTCGACATCCACATTAATGTGGTTCTAGACAACGCTAAAGAAGTTGAAAACGGAGAACACACGACAAGCTACGGCTTGACATTCCTCCGAGGAGATACAATAATTTTTATCTCTCCTTCATCAGCGGCTAAAGCATAAAATAAAGAAAGAAAGGATTAGTGTTTGTCGAATTAATTTCACTCCGACACAAATTCTCCAGATGTTTATAGGTAGTGTGAACCTCGCCAATTTTAATAACAGGTTCCCTTCCATACAAATTAGAAGGGGGATTACTAAATCGCCAAAGGCGAAATAAAATACAGAAAGGATTATGATTTACCTACTCATAAACTCTACAAGTTCCATCTTCCCACAAATATCCTTGAGAACATTGAGAATAACATTCATTATTTAGGCATATGCTATTACTATCTGAACAATAGGAGCTAGAAGAACCACAAGGCAAATGACAGTATCCATCAGAACCTAAAATATATCCTGCATCATTACAACGAGGATCATCTGCAGGAGGTTGTTGTGAGTTACAATAAAATTCATCACAAACATCATAACAAGCCCCATTATCTCCCATTACTTGTTCCCTATCACAATATCCATAACAACTACCCCCGAAGAAATAAGACTTAGAATTGCAGTAAATAAAATTTTGTTCTCTTATGGAATTAAAATCTATAGCTATACTTGTTTGAGTTCCTTCAATCCAGGTATTAATCCCAATTAAATTTCCTTGTTCATCAAATAAGCCGCCGCCACTACTCCCAAAATAGGTATAGGCATCAGATTCTATTACTCTAAATTCATCTCCGGTGGATTGAGAAAGAACTTCTTTAATATTTGTAATATCTCCCTCTTCAATAGAAAATTCCACCACATTCTGAGCATAAGAAGGGTAACCTACTGCAATAACATCATCCCCTACACTAAATTCATCAGTATAATATGCAAAACTATAATCTTTTGAATTTGAAGTTTTAATTACTAATATTGCTAAGTCAATATTTGATTTGCTGAATGAAATTCTATCTACATTGTGGAGTATCCCGTCCTGTGTTCTGACTTGGACATTTTCAGAAATTCTTTGAAAACAGTCCATATCATTATATCCACAATCAACAACATGGCGATTAGTATAAATTGTTATCTCATTATTCTCATTAGCGACTATTACTCCTGAACCAGTTCCACTACTCTCAAAGTAAGAGCCATCAATCTTTTTTCCAGTAATTTCATATTTAACCCAAACTATGCTTTGTTTTATTTTATCCTTAATATTTTCTAGACACTCTCCACAATCCCTAAGACAAGAAGAGCAAGATTCGCCATAATCGCAAATTCCATCCCCACAATAAGCAAGATTTTGTTCTTCAATTGAATTATCTAAATTTCCTCCACCATATTGATAGTCTTTATTATTTCCAATAAACTGAGAATACAAAAAGACACCTATAATTATCCAGAGTATCTTCCAAAAGGTACCTTTCTTTACCCGAACATTATCTTTCTTTTCAACCATCTTGTTTTAATCTTTCTAAATTCCATCACAACTCCACCGAATCCAAATCTTCAGGAACTCTAACCTCTATCTTAGTCCCCTTCAAACCTTTCTTCGCTTCCATTAAAATCTTCTTTGGAATCGCGTCATATCTCTGGCTCAAATGAATCAAAGCTAACTTAGAAACCTTAGCCTTCCGAGCAATTTTAACAGCCTCCATGCTAGTCATATGTCCATGGTCTGCTGCAATTTCTTCTTCACCTTCCGCAAAAGAAGATTCGCAAACAAAAAAATCTGCTCCAGAAGCCAACTTCACTGCATTCTCATTATATCTGCTATCTACAACAAAGCTAACCTTTCGGGAAGGCTCTGTATAAACCATCTTCTTCCCATCCACCTTTTTCCCATCAATCAAAACCTTCTTCCCTTGGGCCAAATCCCCAATCAGAGGAGAATTAGAAATTTTTAACTTCTTCAGTTTACCTTTATCAAGCCGACTTTTCTCTTTCAAAACAAAAGAATATCCATTAGTAGGAGCTGAATGGTCCATTGACTTCGCTTCTAAATAAAATTCTGCAGTATCAAAAAAGATTTCGTCTTTAACTTCGTGAACAGACAATTTTAACTTCCGGGAATCAAATCCGTGTAAATCCATCAATTTTCTAATCATCTCTTTACTCCCTTTAGGACCATAAATTTCCAATTCGCGATTATACCCATTCATAACAAGAGTATAAAGTAAACCTGGAAGTCCGAGAGAATGGTCTGCATGCCAATGGCTAAATAAAATTTTAGTAACCTTGCAAGGATTAAGTCTTGCCTTTCGAAACTGCCTCTGAATCCCCTCTCCACAGTCCATCAAGATAGTTTCATTCTTATAACGAATGAGCATCCCGGTATGGTTACGCCGAGCTGTCGGAATAGAGCTCCCAGTCCCAAGAAAATTAATCTTTATTTTTTCTGCCATATTTTAATTAAAGAAAAGAGCTTTTTATTCCTTCCGAGTCAATAACCTTTTAAATCAAATTACTTAACTAATTTTAAGGTCCTGTAACTCAGCCTGGATAGAGTGTCTGCCTTCTAAGCAGAAAGTCGCAGGTTCAAATCCTGCCAGGACCGTTTACACTATGAAAATTTATGTTGCACATTCAGGAGCTTTTGATTTTGAGAAGGAACTTTATGAGGTATTAGAAAGAAGCCGGTTAAGTAAAGACCATGAGTTTTTCTTTCCAGAAAAAAGCGTCAATAAAATTGTAAATACTCTAAATGTGATAAAAAATGACATAGATTTGTTAATTGCAGAAATTTCTTTTCCAGCTACAGGTCTTGGAATTGAACTTGGAAGGGCGGAATCTGCAGAAGTTCCAATAGTTTGCGTTTATAGAAAGGGAAGCAAATTCTCAAGTTCAATTAGATTTGTTACAAAAAACTTTATAGAATATGAAGGTCCGGAAGATTTGATTGGGAAAGTTGCTAATTTTATTTCTTCTAAGAATACATCTTTTAGTTAAGTTTAAAAGAATAGTTTTTCTGAAGTTATCATGTTTACTAGTTGCAGGAGTAAATGACCTTCTGCTTCTTATAAATTAAAGCTGGCGTAGCCAAGCGGTAAGGCAAGTGGCTGCAACCCACTGATCCCAGGTTCAATTCCTGGCGTCAGCTTATGTTCCTTGAATTGTTCGATTGACCAAATTGTAGTGCCTAACCACCAAACTTGTAGTGCCTAATGTAATGCCTAACAAAAACCTTAAATACTAAATTGTAGTGCCTAACATATGTTCATCGTAAAAAAGAAAATCAAAGAAAACAATTACTACTATCTCCAACAAAGCAAGAGAGTTAATGGGAAAGTCACTTCCAAAACAATAGCTTACCTCGGAAAAACAAAAAAAGATGCAGAGAAAAAAGCAAAAGAATTTTCAACAAACCAGAAAGATTATAAATCAGAAACCAAAAAAGAATTAATGGAAGAGAAAATTGTCTTAAATAAAAAAGAATTAACAATAGAAGAGTTAACAAATTTTTGTAAACGAAAGGGCTTCGTATACCCTTCAGGAGACCTCTACGGAGGAATTGCAGGTTTCTGGGATTATGGCCCTGTAGGAACCGAACTAAAAAATAATATCAAAAATGAATGGTGGAAATTCCATGTTCAGGAAAACGAGGACATTGTAGGAATTGATGGGAGCATTATTACAAACCCGAAGGTGTGGGAGGCATCAGGCCATGTCGGAAACTTTGTAGACATAGCAGTAGTCTGTAAAAAATGCGGGACAAAATCAAAAGTAGATAAACACGAATTAGAAAATGCGAAATGCGAAAAATGCAATGGAGATTTTGAATCCAAAGGAGAATTTAATCCAATGTTCACAACCTCTGTTGGACCAATAAAAGAAAACTCGACTAATGCATATCTTAGACCAGAAACTGCTCAGCTAATTTTTACAAACTTTAAATTAGTCCAAGAAAATGCAAGATTAAAACTACCTTTTGGAATTGCCCAAATAGGAAAATCATTCAGAAACGAAATAAGTCCTCGGAACTTTATTTTTAGATGTAGGGAATTCGAACAAATGGAAATAGAATACTTCATTGACCCCTCAAAAAAAGAAGAATTCCCAAAAAAAGAAAAATTAATCTCCACAAAAATCAAAGTCTATTCTGAAAAAATGCAAGAAAATGAAACTGATCCACAAGAGATGACAATAAAAGAAGCTTTAAATAAAAAAATCATTCAATTACATTGGCATGCCCACTGGTTATCTACTGAACTCCATTGGTTTTTTAGCCTCGGAGCAAATCCCAAAAACTTTAGGATAAGGCAACACACAGGAGACGAAAAATCTCATTATGCAACTGATACCTGGGACATAGAATACAAATTTCCCTTTGGCTGGAAAGAACTTCAAGGAATAGCAGATAGGGGAACTTTTGATTTAAGCGAGCACGAAAAACATTCAAAAAAAGATTTAAAAATAATTGATAATGAATCTAATAAAAAAATTCTCCCAATGGTTGTAGTAGAACCATCCTTAGGTGTAGAAAGAGCATTTATAGTCTTTATGTTAGAAGCATATCAAGAAAATGAAAAGGGGAACACAATTTTAAAATTAAATCCTAAACTCTCTCCTACAAAAGTAGCAATCTTGCCTCTTGTCAAAAAAGAAGAATCCCTCACAAAAATAGCAAAAGAAGTATATGGTAACTTAAAAAAAGAATGGAATGTCACTTACGATGAATCTGGTTCAGTTGGTAGAAGGTATGCAAGAAACGATGAAATAGGGACTCCATTTTGTATAACTATTGATAATGAATCCGAAAAAAGAAAAGATGTGACCATTAGAAACCGAGACGATGGAACACAAAAAAGAATAAAAATTAAAACACTAAAAGAAACTTTAAGAAAATTAATCTCTGGAGAAGTTTTATTCGGTAGCCTCTAATTCAGTCATTATCCTTTCTCTAAAACCTACCATGTCCCTAAGCTCAGAATCTTCGAGGAGAACATTTCTAATCAATGTTTCAATACCTCTGCGCCCATGAACGTCAATGATTGGTTTGACAAGATGATGCCCCCCTTCATAATAATGTCTTGAATTTCTCATCTGAGAAACATTATCCGACCATTCAGTATCTGTAAAGTTCCCCTTTACCCCTCCAATAGAACAATAATTCCCTGAAGAAACATTCATATGAATCCTAAAATATTCTGCAATCCCTTCCATGATTATTTTTCTTCCGATTTTTTGATTCTCTTCAAAGTGCAGGGGAGGCCAACTTCCAAGTCCAAGAGATTCACTAAATTTATCAGAATAATAATGTCCAAGTTCATGATCTAAAACCATCCCCACATATTCTTCGATAAATAAAAAGTTAGTTCTCTTAGGATTTTTAAGAAGCTTAACAAATCCTTTTTCTATAGCGGAAATATTTAAACAAATCTTATCTTCCAATAATCTATATGTTGCAAAACTATCCTCTTCCCTTCCTTGAGGCATTCCATAAAAAATCTCAGGAACCCCAAAATGTCTAATCCCCATTTCTACCTCTTGTTTATACATTATCCCTTCTAGATTATCCTCTACAAAATCTTTTATACCAAAAAAATCTTCTCCAGAATACTCAACTAAAGGAATTTGTTCCACCCAAAAGCTTCCTTTAAAAGAGGATAGTGTAGGTGGATAAACTCTTTCATCCCCAATCTCTGCTCCAATAACCCCTTTATCCCAATCAGAAACCCCTACACACCCTATCAATCCAAATAACCCTGCACTAAATCCAAGCCCTAACCTATCTTTAAAACTCATAACAAATTAAAAACTAAAAGATTTATATTTCTATCTCTAATTTCGCCTATACTTCTCTTTTTGAAAAATTAAAATAATATAAGAAATTAACAACAAACCTGCACCGGCAAATAAAATCCAATCAGAATTAAGATATGCATAAACTCCCCAGAGAAAAGAAGAAAATACTCCCAGACTTTCCCAAGCAAGAGAAACATCTCTAACCTTTTTAGATTTATATCCTTGGACAATTTGAGGGATTAATCTAAAGGTCCCTGTGATCACCGCGAGAATTCCGATAATTTCAACTAACATAATATATTCATGACTCCGATATATTTAAACATGAGCATTAATCTTAAATACCCTATCACCCTTCATCGGATAAAGGGGGATAGAATGACAAACGTATTAGCATTTGTGTCAATCAAAGGAGGTGTCGGCAAGACCACTCTAGCCCTAGAAACTGCAAGTTCTCTGGTCAACGATTTTGGAAAAAGAGTGCTATTAATTGATGCAAATTTCAGTGCTCCAAACTTAGGGCTATATCTCGACCTAACTGAAGGTCCAAATCTTCACGATGCACTATTCGGCGTCGGACTCCACAACGCAATTTACGAATCCCATGGGGTAGATGTGGTCCCTGCAGCATTAGATTATCATGATGAAGTGGATGTCTTCAGGTTAGAAAAAATTATCTCAAAATTTCGAAACAGATACGATTTCATAATTCTTGATTCTTCCCCTCACTTTGAAGAATTAAAACCAGTAATAGCAGCCGCAGACAAAGTTTTTATCGTAACTTCTCCAGACAATGTAACACTCACAACCTCCTTAAAAGCAGCGAAAATTGCAAAACAGCAAAAAACGCCAATAGAAGGAATCATTGTAAACAAAATAAGGCACCAAGACACGAATATAATTTGGGGGAGATAGAAAATCGTTCAAACATTCCAGTTCTTGCAAGGATAAAAGACCACAAAAAAATGGCACAAGCACTAAACGAAAAAACACCAATAACAGTCTTAGATAAAACAAATTTAGTCTCAAAAGAAATAAAGCGCTTCGCGTCTGCTATCTGTGGTTCTCCAGAAAAAGAAGGATTTTTCCAAAGATTCAATCCGCTTCGAGAGTTAATCCAAAAAGAAAAAGTTAACCGAGAATTCTTAAGAAAAAACTTCTATGAGAATTCAATGTAACCTTTCAGAAAGGTATTTAAACCAAAATCTTGTCCCTAAAACATGAAACAAGGAAGAAAGGCAAGTGGTGGAAGGTACATCAAACCTAGAAAGAGAAGGTCAACAGGAAGACAAGGCCAAGAAAGAACTGTAAAGTTGGGAGATTCAAAAACAAAAGTTCTTAGGACAAGAGGTGGCTCTGGAAAACTAGTTTCTTTCATGCAAAATATCGCAAATGTAATTGCAAAAGGCAAGGGGAAAAAGACCTCTATAAAAAATGTCCTTGAAACACCGGCAAACACTTTCCTTGCAAGACAAAATATTTTAGTTAAAGGTGCAATAATCGAGACCGATCTCGGAAAAGCAAAGATAACAAACAGACCATCACAAGAAGGAAACGTCCAAGCTGTTTTAATTGATTAATTCTCTAGAAACTAATTTATCTAAATACCCTCAACCCAAACCTTTAAAAACCCAATCCTTTTATAAACCTTACTATGAGTCATGCTAAAAAATGTCCAGAGTGTAACAGTTCTAAATTAATCTACGACGAGACCAGAGGAGAATTAATCTGCGGTGCTTGCGGATTACTTGTAGAAGAAAAGATGGTAGACACTTCCCACGAACTTCGCTCCTTCGACAAATCCGAAAAGAAGTCGAGAGGAGGAGCACCAATCTCTTTACAAAAATTCGATAAAGGTCTAACAACAAACGTTGGAGAAATTTCAGACATCTACAAATTAGATTCGACACAACAAACAAGAAAATACTTAAGACTAAAAAAATGGCAAGAAAGAGTTTCCACTTCAATTGAAAGAAACCTGAGATTAGCAATGTCCGAACTTAGAAGGGTGGCCTCATTCCTGGATTTGCCATCAGTAGTCCGAGACGAGTCGGCAAGAATTTATAACTTCGTTCTTCAAAGAGGATTGGTCA